>Ga0153966_100313_pt1 | contig 22643 bp, 30 predicted proteins | sample TSFL050MetaG_FD_104738 | JGI IMG/M metagenome (GOLD analysis project Ga0153966, IMG submission 104738) | Attine ant fungus gardens microbial communities from Florida, USA - TSFL050 MetaG | ecosystem: Host-associated > Fungi > Mycelium > Unclassified | place: USA: Florida, Paynes | collected... | reverse complement strand
GTGGCTATGCTAAGACTATTCTAAGAGAGATCACGGTATCTATTAGCTACCATCTGTCAAGTCCTGAGTAATTCCCCACGTCAGACAGCTTCTGCCCACATGTTCTCCCACACATGGCGGCTGTCTGATAAACGTGTGATCAAGCTCAGATCATCACTCGATCCTTCCCATGCTTGTCCCTTTATTAGATCCTGATGTTCCCGCGTCATAGTCATTATGTTCATATCGTCGTATAGTCATTAATTAATTAATTTAATAAAGAAAAAGATAAGTGTCAGAGCGAATCATAACAGAAGGCAGTGCAGAAAGGGAAAGTGAGAGAAGTGAGGCAAACATTTAAGCCTCTAAGAGAAGTATGGATGAATATAGGTATTGAAAGGATAGATACACATGAAGGGAAGACAGTGAAAGCGTTGCTCAACAGTGGAGCAATGGGAATGTTTATGAGCAGAAATCTGGCTGAGAAAGGAGGATATAGGCTGATTAAGCTGAAACAGCCAATACAAGTGAGAAATGTGAATGGCACCAGCAATAGTGGAGGTGCAATCACTTATGAGGTAGAAGTAAACATGTTCTACAAGAAACATGTGGAGAGAGTCTGGATGGATGTCTGTGAATTAGAAAAGACAAATGTTATCTTGGGAATACCACGGTTGGCAGCCCATAACCCAGAAATAAACTAGGAAAAGGGAGAAGTGAGAATGACAAGGTATCCACCACTGTGTGGAAAGGCAGTAAGAATAAAAGAGAAGAAGGAAATAAGAGAGAATGAGAAAAAGATTGTTAGATGGACAGTAGATAAGAAAGAGGATTGAGGAAGAAAAGAAGAAAGGGAAGCAGACCATAGAAAGGTGAAAGAAATGGTACCTAAGTGGTTCAATAAGTGGTTAAAAGTATTTGGGAAGGTAGAGTCTGAAAGAATGCCAGTTAGGAAGGTATGGGATCATGTGATTGATCTCAGAGATGACTTCAAAGCAAGCAAAGCAAGAGTGTACCCTCTTACTAGAAATGAAAAGGAAGAGGTACAGAAGTTTGTCAATGAGCACTTGAAGAAGAGATATATTAGACCTTCTAAATTGCCTCAAACCTCTCTAGTGTTCTTTGTAGGGAAGAAAGATGGGGGAAAACACATGGTTATGGACTATCATAGGCTTAACAAGCAAACAGTGAAGAACAATTATCCATTACCCTTAATTACAGATCTAGTAGACAACATGGGTAATAAGAGGGTATTCATCAAAATGAACTTATGATAGGGCTATAATAATGTACAAATAAAAGAAGGAGATGAGTAGAAGGCAGCCTTTACTACACATATGGGGTTGTACAAACCAATTGTAATATTTTTTGGGATGAAAAATTCACTGGCCACTTTCCAGGGCATGATGAAGGAAATACTAAGAGACTTGATCAATGAGGGAAAAGTAGTGGCATTTGTAGATGACATTCTGGTGGAAACAGACTCAGAGGAGGGACATGATGAGATTGTAGAAGGTGGATCAGCTTATCCTATGTCACATTTCCACCAAAAATTCACTGGTAGCATAACAACAATCAGAAGCATAACAGTAGCTTAGACCCCCAGGAGTTCTGTTATTGGAGGATTCTCCTGGAGGTACATTGTAACCTTATGTTGTGTGCACTGTAAATTGAGGATTCTCCTAGAGTTTCATCCCAGTCACCCTTACATGTGATCCTATTCTTGCCCCTGCAGTCTTAGCAGGATTAAGCCAAAACTTACATTTTACACAACTGTCTTTGGTTTCCCTGTAAGTTGGAAGATCATACATTGACCAGAAACTTTGTCTCTTTTCCCAATGACAATCTAATAGTATTTGCTTGGTCAAACAATACTCCTTAGTTTGTATTGCTCCTAGGCACTTGCTGTGTTGGGATATTGAGTTGACATCATTGATTGAGTTGAAGGTTCAGGAACCTTCTAGAGTATTTTCTTTTCTTAGTATATAAAGTTGATAGTTTTTTATTTTGTATTCACTGGTTTGCAACAGAATAAGAGTATTCCAAGTCAAACCATCCTGCAACTCCATGTTCTCAACATGCTGTTACTTCTTTTCCCTTTTTTCTCGTGTATTTGGATCAGTTTCGAGTGATCTGATTGTTTCAAATTGTGCTTTACAGTCATATAGGTTAACATGTATACCAAGTATCCTACCGCGGACTGCGATCGAATACCGCATTAGAAATTTAAATTTAAGAGAAAAAAAAGTTGACATGTGACTGATACATCTGTTGCAAACACGTTTCGCATCGATTAGAAATTCTTGACAGAATTCATAGCAGCGCTTCATGTTTTTCTACGGCTCGTTTATTCTCCTCCTCGTCCTTCCAGAAGTCAATCAGTCCAGAATGAGAGACCTTTTGGAAACGGAAATTCGTACCGAAATCTGGTTGAGCCATTGTCGCTTATCCCACCACATTGCGCCACCGATCTTGAGCAAAACGTGAGCCTTGAGAACTACCCGGCGCACTTCCCACATATCAGTCTGAGCAATGCGCGGATCCAGACGTTGTAAGGCCTCAATATATCGTTCTCGATTAATAGTATTGCGAATCCTCTCGTCTCGTTCATCCACCCCAGTTGACTTTCCATATTGGTCCCTGCCCGTCAACTTCCCATCGGGTCCCACTGCACCTACGATCGTCCCATGTTCGTTGGGAGGAAAATCGTAAAATTCACCCTCGCGGTAATAGTCGTCGTCTGGGGCAAGACCAAACGTGATAAATCTTTTAATTTCTTCAGGAAAGTTAACACCAACAATGAATGGCATTACGTGAATGTCATCCCAGTCAATAACGGCCTTGATTCGATAAGTTTTTGGATCGATGAGTATGTTTCGAAAGGCATAGTCATAGTTGACTAGGCAGGACTGTGCATATCGAGGATGTTGTTCCACCACACGGAGTGCACTTTCAGCATATGTACGCACTTGTGATGCAGCTGTCATAAACGTTGTTATGTCACACTCTTCGTCGTCATCGAGAAAGAGTGTCTCGCGGTTTACGAGTGAACCTGAATCACAAGAACTGAGCTCATTGTGATGTGACCACAGCTGCTGCCAGACGTCGGAAAGAGATACTGAAGAAGCCATAAACAGCTCTGGCGGCGTTGATGGCGACAACATACGCAGCGGCTGCACCCTGTAGCTCCTCGGATCAGAAAGTGCAGAACCGATTGGGAGATTAGGTGAAAAAACGAGATCCCCAACTCCGTGCAGTGGATATGGAAGCGGAGTGAGTAAAGCACTATGATATCTTGCTAAATCATCATACAAGCAAGAACGCTGGTCCTCGGTGATGGACTCCCAGCCTCGCCAAGCCTCTATGACGTTGTCCACATACTCCTGTATGATGAACGGCACGCCAATTATGTGATCGTGAGTAGCATTCCACGCGAAGACTTCTGGCACTGGAATGTTGCGAATATACCGAGCGAAACACATGGTGGCAACGGAGGACTCAATATAGGACTTGTCCGGCGAATTTTTGGAGGGAATCCGTGCAACCACCTTCTTCCCGTCTTGAAATCCAAATTTGTACAGGGTATTGAAGCCACCCATGTTTTCGAATTCAATGTTTGGTACTTCAGAAGTAGAGAGGACTTGTGACGCCGCATATGCAAGAGCGGCCATATTCACACCAGTTAAGAATCTGCCTAGAGTTCCGGGTCCTATACTGGAAAGGTCTCGCAGTAAAATTTCCTCCTCTGAGGAAACAGTTGTGTCTAACTGAAAGTCAGAGAATGTGATGAATGGTTTAGTGGAACTCACAGCATTCTGCTGTGTACCAGTCACTTGGCACAGTATATGGGATGACAACTGAACAAGTCATATCAGAATGTTAGAGCAAGAGCAGAGATTGATGAGTAATCAATCCCTTTTTGAGAAAGCCACTCACTGAACACTATGGTGACTATGTTTTTTCAGTTATGACTGACCAGTGGCGTACCGGTGGCGTTGTTATCAGAAGGATACATACGTGTTATTCACCTACACCCTTGATGATTTGATTATGAAGGTATGCTCAACATGAACATCTAGATGTACTTGATTTAATATCATATTACAGAAATTGATACAAACTGCAGTAACTTGGTTGTAGGTGGCAAGGGATAGCGGTGGTACCTCTGTGGGCTTTGGTTGCAACCAATGGTTAGATATGCATGAGGGTGACACCTCCATATTTCCTCACTGCTGCCCACAAGGCCTCTATAATCCTAAGGACAAGACCTGGAATGTGCAGTTATTCTGGCAACTGTAAACCAATTCTTCTTATTGACTCAATCACTCTCCACCATGTTGGTAGTGAGGTGCCCTCTGTGAACAAGGTCTGTTTAGCCTTATTTATGGAGCTTCAGAATATGAAAGAAAGATAATGTGTTGTAGTTTTATTGCACTTGTCATCCCAAGAGACTGATGGTTACAATAGTCAGTTTAAGCCTCAGTCAATAAATGACTCTGTTCATCTACTAAGAGGCCTTGGGCTCTCAAAGAGATATAGAGGGAAAACTAGAAGAAAGGAGAACTTGTTGTTTTCCTCCTTTCTTTGTCTATACTATTTAGGATTACTGTTATTTGTGCTACTTTGTAGCTATCTAGAGATGAAGAAGTTATAAAAAGCTTATAAGTCTAATCCTATGACAAGTTCTGGAAACTAGAAAACAATATACAACAAGTCATAAGCAAATGATGAGTTAGAAAAACAGTTCACCACAAGTCTAAATAGGTCACACAATATAAACATCAAATACAAGTCCCATTGTATTATTTTCAAACCAGAGGCTGTCCAAATAGAGTTGATCAACAAGATCCAGTTATTCTTGGATCATAGTGTCATCTATCATTCATAACAACTTCTCTTTCTGAACTGTATTTATATCAACTACCTAATCAATATTAACCTGTAACCTGTATAACAGTCCAAGTCAACCAAAGCCAAGTTTATAACTGAGTTAGTCCAACATTTTTCCAAATGTCTGAAAAGTCCTTTTTAAATCATGTTCAATTAGCCCAAGATCTCTTTTATCAAAAAAAAAATCCATTAGAAAAATCAAAGTTTGTTTATTTTTTGAAAAAGTATAACACACCAGAGCATCCAATTCTCTTTTATTGTCAAGCGTGTAATATTCATTTTCTCTCAGACGACATCATGAGAGCAACTTTGCCTCATTTCATTACTATTATTAACTCTCGATGTTTATATCCACATACCTGGTGTCAATTTCATTCTTTAAGAATAATGCAGACGATGATGTATTGGATCCAAAGCATGTTTCTATCGACAGTCCAAGTCAAGTGACCGGTTTGATGCATGTACACTAATAGTCACATTGCATTACACGTAAAAAAAACAAGTGATAGGCGCTTAGATATAGGATTAAAACAAGACTCAAAAAGCGCGACCAATCGGGGTAGTCGAGGGTGAAGGTGAAGTGTGAGTAGAGTGGTCTGTGGCAGAGTTGATGACTAGACTGGAAGGAGCCTTGAGCTTGGGTCGGATAGCCAAACCAGCACTGACGGCCCTTGGAGTGAGGAGGTGATCTTGTCTTGGTTGATGGCTGGTACTTCGTCTGTAGAGCATACCAGTGCCTGTTCTTGGTTTTGGCCTAGGAGTGTGGTCGATGATGGGGCTGGAAGGGAGGGATTTATAGGAGAGCAAAGAAGAGGGCGAGGGGAGGTGGACGGATGGACGGTCTGTCGTGGCAGAGACATGGCGGCGAGTCAAATACATGGGACGGATTCTGGAGATGGAAGGCTGGAGACGGGGGTCGCTGAGGGAGCTTGAAGGAGAGGATAGCGTGTCGTCCGAGTTTGTTGCAGCGGAGACGCGATGTCGGCGGGAGAGATTCAAAGAGGAAAGCCGGCGGGTCAGCGGCGACGGCGCGTCCTCGTCCTCGCTGTCGCTCCAGCCCAGACCTGTCGTCAGCCCGACACCTTCCCGCAGCGTCTCCCCGTCCCGGTGCCGTTCCTTCCGTACTCGACTGTCCCGCTCATCCCTCCCGTCCCCTGTTCGCAGCAGCCTCGAGTGGGGCGAGAGCAGGCCGTGTTTGAGCATGAGACTCGGCAGGGGCGTGTGCAGGTCGAGACACGTGTCCTCACCGCTGTCCTCCAACATTGATACAATGTCCGGGCTCGATGAGCGCCGCTGACGTCCACCGCGCCCTGCCAGACCTCGCCTGTGCGGGCCGGGGAGGGGCGGCAGTGGCTGGGATGGCGGCCTTGATGGCGGAGGGTTCGGGGACAGCGACAGCAGATTCGGACCGAGCGGAATGTGCGTCGGCGGCGCCGGAAACGCCGACAAGACTGCCCCGTCCAACATGGGGGCCACTACAAGAACTCATATTCTCACGATCACACTAAATCAACTCGCTGACTAATATTACTATGTATGTATATTGCTATGTATTCGCTGGGTTGTGTGTCAGTCACAAAAGGCTACAAAAGCTGCGTACTCACTGTATTTGGGTCCTCCCCCTCCCTCGGGAACTGTCCATGTAATGTCCTGCGTCGGCACCTTGACGTCGCACAGCTTGCAGTGGATACAATTCTGTGTGTAAACTAGATAAATAGATAGGCGCAACGGCCACTATAACTCGCACCTGAGAATTGATCACTAGGCCACTCTCAACATACTCATAGACCCCAGCAGGACATGCTCGCCCAAGCAGTCCTCCATATTCCCCCACATTAATTCGCACATGCTCTCTCCGCCTCTGCTCCTCCTCCTCTACTTCTTCTTTTCCCTCGGCACATGTTTCCACCGCCTCACTGCCTGCACCACATGCAGGGCTTTTTTTGTTCGTATACTCTGCCGTCGTCGCCACACGCAGATGCACAGGCTGATCTTCTGCATGATTCGTCCCCGTCAGGGATACACTCGTCATCAGATCCGTCGACAATGGAGGTTCAAACCCAGGGTACTCGATAGGTTCATGCCGTGACGCTACTTCTGTATGTCTCGAATCTAGCGAACCCATACCATCATTCCCGTGTCGGAATGTCCAAGGCGTCCTGCCCTTCAACAACAGCGAATCAATCCCAGAATACACAATCCCTCCCCAAATCCCCAGCGCCGTATTGAACGAAGGCCTCAGATTCCGCACCTCGTCAAGGTCTTGATAGACCCATGACGTTTTAAATGCCCTTTCGTACGATGATAAATCTCCCGTCTCATCCTTACCATGAACGGCCTCGTACGCGCTTTCCGCTGCAAGCATTCCCGTCTTCATCGCATTATGCGTACCCTTGATTTTCGCTACATTCACAAATCCAGCCGAACACCCCATCAAAGCGCCACCAGGGAAAGAAAGGCGAGGCACCGATTGAAGTCCACCTTCGTTCAACACGCGAGCACCATAAGCGAGTCGTTCCGATTCTTTTCCAGATAACAGCTTCCGGAAATGAGGATGATGTTTCATATGCTGTACAAGGATTTGAACAAAAATTTGATAGAACTTTTTTGATAAGCGCACCTGAAACTCCCGGTATGGACTGAGATAGGGATTCTTATAGTCCAGACCGATAACTAATCCAATGCTAACAAGACCTCCATCCATATGATACTCCCAACCTCCTCCATAAACATCATACGGCAACGGCCAACCCAAAAAATGAGTCACCTTGCCTGGTTCGTGTTCACTCGGGTCCACTCGCCATACTTCTTTCAATCCGATCCCATACGTCTGAGGTTGCGCTTCTTTTCCCAATCGATACATCTGAATCGCTTGTTTCGATAACGACCCATGAGCACCTTCGCTCAGAAGTGTGACCTTGGCACGAAACACCATCCCAGGTTCAAACGTCGATTTCATCATAAACCGTCGTGATAATCCTACTTCATTCGTAATAACCCCTTGCACACGTCGAACAGGATCACCCCACGCATCACAAGCGTCGGGCGTAGAACTCAAAAGTAACTGAGATCCCGCGAATCCAGGATAGATTTCGACACCATAGTCCTCTTCAGCCAGAGTCCCCAACCATCGAGTAAATTGGGAAAGAGAGACGATGTAGTTGTCTTTGTTATCCATCTGAGGCGGATGAGGTATTGGAATAGCCATGTTTCGGGTCAAGAATCGCATATGAGAAGATGTTGCGGGTTGAGTCAAGGGATGATTACGAAGCGTTTGCCAATGAGGGAGTAACTCGTTTAACGCTCGAGGTTCAATAACAGCCCCAGAAAGAATATGTGACCCTACATTCGTTTCAGTTTTTCAATTTTTTCTTTTTTCTTTTTTGGAAAATCGGAAAAAAAATCGCACTCACCTATCTCTGAACCTTTTTCAAGAACAACAACACGTATTTCTTTGCCTTTCTCCTTTTCGAGTTGTTTTAATCGGATAGCGGCACTGAGTCCTGCTGGTCCTCCGCCTACAATACAAACATCTACTTCATCTTCAACGCGTTCAACGGTGGATGGATTAAAGGCTCGAGAATGAAGCAGGCGTCGATGCCATGGTGGTAGTTTGCGTAACATTGTGATTACTTAATTCATTAGATTAGCTAACCACCCACTATCTGCATCTTTTTCACCACTGGTGCCATTTCAGTACCAAGTGTCAACTGTAATAGATACGCATATGATTTGCAGCTACAAGTGTCCAGATAGGCTGTCCTCTACTGCTATCGGAATCCTCAAATATTGACATATACGTTACACAGAAAAGAGAAGCTTTGGAACGATGAAATGATTCTCTGGAATGCCTCAAGCCTAAGAGAGACCTTTGATAATATCGGCAGCTGGAGGAGTTGGTCAAACGACCCGCATTTTACCAAAACACACAAATCCTCACCAATTTCACCAATACCATATGCGATACCTAGCAAGAACCATCATTAGAATGACCGCTAGAAAAGAAACGTGACACTTGCTTTGAGTGTGTGATCCAACTTGAAGTGGAACAACAGAAAGGTCAGCAATACGGAGATTCTTCGTCCCATAAACCTGAGGACAACATTCATGAGACATAGATCATCCCAAGCCACAAATATCTCACCTTGAGTTTCGTGTCAACGACACCATCTTTCTCCCGAGGTAACATCGCAGCAGAACCAATCGTGTCTGAATCATCGAGTCAACATCAGAACACCAAACGCATCGGTTCGCCAACTTACGAAAAATGGTCCCAGTATATTTCTTGAGATACTCTATTGTGACCCTTGGGTCTCCGTAAACTCAGTAATTGCCAAGAATTGACGTACCCTCGATGTCTTCGTCGCTGGCATGCAGCACTCCAGGAATCAACTCCACGGGCATTTCACCTAGGAAATGAGACAGATCATAGAAGAAACCAAAGTGGCCTCGAAAATACCTTGTAAATAGTCCTTGAACGGCTGTCCTTGCAATACCTGCCTGGAGAATTTGACCACTTCCCTCAGAATTTCGAGATCTAACACTTGACTATGAGCAGCTGAGAACAGGTATCATCAAACTCACCTATCCCTTGTTCAAAGTAGTGAGGATCAAAGGCCGGTTGTATCTGAGGGTCAGAGCTGGTCACATGCTGCCTCATGATAAGTACACAATCCAAGAATCAAAAGCATCTTGAAGGCGCACAATGGTTCCACGGGAAAATGTTCCATTTAGAGCAACGAGGAACGACCAGTATCTCTTACCAGGCGAGGGGGGAGCTACGTTCCACTCAACAACATATCCCATTGAAAAATCACAACGAAAACTCACGTGCGCCACCGAGGTATTGTGAGGAATTGATGATCTCGCAAGATGGAACATTCTTCTCCAAGTGTTCGAGTTGAATCTTGAGCTGCTCAGCAGTCTTGAGAGAATATTTGCCTGTGGCGATCTCAGCCTCAATTCGCTTGCGAGTCTTGGACGTTATTTCGTTAGCTTTCTCAGATAGAGCGCTGAAGGGGGCGAAAAGGTAAGTGGAGCTTCCCATAGAGCATAAACCTTTGCCCTTGATGCTGAACATCATCGTCAAAAAGATGAGAGAGAACAAAAGAACAGAAAAACTGGACGCACAGAAGCTCTTTGTGTTTCTCAGCGACTTCAGGATTATAGAGGTCACCGATACTTTCTTCAGGAATGCTATCCGGGAGCTCTTGATTCCATGTCAAAAATCATGTCCCTGGTTAACACAATACAACTCGTACCAAATACAACTCTGACATGAATATGCTCTTGTATATCCTCTCCAACGCCGTTCAATGCCAACTTGACAGGAATGCCAGCTTTCTGAAGAACATCAGGATGACCGATACCGGAAAGCTCCAAAATCTTGGGTGTCAAAAGGGTACTGACGCCAATTAAATTCAATTTTTATTGTTTAAAGGTAAGCAAGAGATTGCATGTACGCACCCAGCACTCAGAATTACCTCCTTCGAAACCTTGACAATGTATGTCCCCCCGTCAGATTTATGGGAGAACTCCACACCGGTGACAACAAGTTCGCCCTCATCTTCAATGGTTACCAGACGATGAACAAAAGCACCCGTCAGTAAATCGAGGTTCGGTCTGGTAGAGTTCGGCTCCCAGTAAGCGTTTCCAGCAAAAGACCGAAGGCTGGTCTCCGGGTCGAGAGTCATAACTACCATCACAAGGCCATTGGGCTATATGGTGGCACCAGCCTGTGAGTATGAGCAAGGAAAGAATCAAATATACATACATCGCCCTTCAACTATCAATGTAAAAAGAAATCAACACGAGTAACAATCAAAGAATTCAAAGATAACTCACGGGAGCAGTAGCTGGTTGGAATCCGAGATTTTGGTACGTAGAATAAACCTTAATATCGAGGTCTGTACGCAATTGGGGGTGCGAAGCATGGACAGGACCTAATGAAAGGTAAGTTTCCGAAACTCGAAAACCTAAATAGATAAATGAAATTGATCGGTACCATTTCCAATCGGGCTCTTCCACAATTCTCTGACTGAATCCGGAGTCCCTCTCCTGGCATGTTCCGCATCAGAAAAGTTGGGTGGCGTGTATCTGAATTGCTCAGGTTAGCAAACGAATGAAAAGAGTTGTCAAAAAGACAGCTTTTTACGTGACTGCTCGTTCCATGTATATGTTAAACCTGTCCCAGTTCCATCCTTCATTTCCTAATTTCTCCCAAGCTGTATTTGTCAGTTTTTACCCGAGTGAAAGAACAATTTATACTTATCCACTAACCGTCTATATCCTCCTTAGAGGGTTTGTTGTAGGCAGCAAAGTTGACTGCAGAACTCCCCCCAACAACACGACCTCTATCAGGAAATTGTTAGTTTCGAGGAGTGAAGCTGAGGGAGAGCCTGGCTAACCTTGACCAAGGAAACACATTGTCATGAGCATATTTCTGAGGAGTCTGTGTTTTATGTTAGCTTGGGAGACGATTGAACGGGCTATCTGGCCGACCGTTACAGCACACCAGTCGTAATCATCTTGGCCAAATATCTGTTTAGATTGATGGATATGGACTATTAAGATCCCAGTCAACCTATAACTCTGTAGATTCCATTCGATTGCACTCATGAATTACAGGATCATTTTCCTTTAACCCACCAGCTTCAAGAACGAGCACTGATATTCGCGGATCTTCTGATAACCGGACAGCTAGGACTAGTCCGGCAGCCTGACACCAGTCAGGGCCCGCATCTTTTGAGTGATCACACTTACACCTCCCCCTGATTCCAAGAGATATGAATATTTCCTTTATATCTCCAAGGATACACATACCGGCGATAATATAATCGTACGAGCGACTTGTGGCGTCTTTGACTTTGATGTGGGGCATGACTCGGTGCAGAAGGCGATCTCTTTCCCACGGAAGGCCGTTCACTCCGAATAAGTTAGACCACTCGAGTATTATTAATACTCTCTTGTAACTGATATAAATAGCCCCAGGACATGATAGGGGCCTATCAGGGGTGCTCATGATGAACTTTAACGTTATATCTCCATGGTGCCGTTAAATCCGCTATGGTACGTAACTCGGTGATATCTAGGAAATTACAGAGACCCTGCCTGTATTTCAAATTCATGTCTTAAACCGGACCATTCAGAGAAGATCTTAATCTTTGATATCGCCTACAAGAGTTTGCTGATACAATCATTGGAATTTCAAGTTAGTGTTAAGAATAATGGAAATGAGAGCAGACGTTCGAAATGACTATGCATCCACTGAGCTACATTACCTAGAGTTTCGCTGCTGCTACGATAACCTCAGACGTTTTCATCATCAAGAATGAACACGTAGAGCATCTCTTGGCAAGCTTCAGTGTCGCGCCATGTAACTATGATAGTACAATGTGATGAGGATCCTAACTTGATCAGTAATGGCTGAGGTAAGCAGATCATATCCATTGTTGTACAGAAAGAAACATAGAAAGCGAAGATAGAAAACATTTATGGTGGGTTGTCGGAATTTGGATCTCATGCGAGCCCACGTGATGCATGTGATTCTTTTTGTTTCAGATCCCTATTGTTCTAAGTAAGTAGGAATACTTAATTTATATTCACGATCCGTTTGTATCCTCCCCCAATTGTATTTCAACATGGGTAACTTCCTGTAAGCAGTCTGACGAAATCTGTGACCTCGGAATAGTCTGTGCCTTAAGTTCCAGGTCTTGTGATCTGGGAAAACTCCCACTCCTTTTTAAGTGAGATACGTCAGTGTGATATTACAGATGTCATCTTCAATATAGAACAGAAGGTTATTGAATAATAATCATGATTCTATCAGCGTTGTTGCTGAGTTTCGCGTGTTTGAAGAGTATAATAGTATACCGTAAGAACATGCAAGGAGTGTTTCGTCTTCAATAATTGTGCACAACACGGTGTAACAGGTGACAACACGTCTCGGTGTTTCTCTCGGGATATTTCACACGTGCATTACATGCGTAATGCTCAGATTTCTACGAGATGTGTCACCTAGTATCTCCGGTAATGTGACGAACCTATCATTACAGGGACGGATGTTGGCCGTATAAAGATAAAGCAAGGCCACGCAAATGCATTAAACATGCACCCGTTTAAATTTCTTGTCACGCTAGCGTTCGCAAGCCTTGTCAAAGGAAAGCTTTATGAACACTTCGATGAGGTTCCAAAGCACTCTCCCTTCCATTTCGTGATTATTGGAGGTAATTTTCCGGAGCTCGATTCGAACGAGATCAGAAGTGATATACATGATCCAGGCGGCACTGCTGGTAATGCTCTGGCGAACCGTCTGACAGAAAATCCTCTGTTCAATGTGTTGGTTCTTGAAGCGGGTCCTTCGTATGTCTGCCCCATACATCTTAACCACTCTAGCTAAGCTCTGATGTCTGAGTAATGCAGGAATGAGGGCGTACTAGATTGCACAATCCCCTTCTTCGCCAGCAGAGCTACCCCATTCACGGCTTGGGACTGGAACTACACGACTCTTCCTATGAGAGAGCTCAACAATCGCTCGATCATCTATCCAAGAGGTCATATACTTGGTGGTTCAAGCTCTGTCAGTGAGTCATTATTTGAGTCAAACAATGACCCTGGTCATCATAATTCTATCTTGTCAGACTATATGGTATACAATCGGGGTTCATCCCAGGATTGGGAGCGATATGCGTCCATTTCTGGGGATGAGGGGTGGAGCTGGGATTCTGTTCAACAATATTTCCGCAAGGCTTGTCACCTGAATTACATGATCTTGCTGAGATTAACGACAATCGTAAACAGAACGAAAAGTGGACTGAACCTGCTGATCATCATAATACTACTGGCCAATTCAATCATACCATTCACAGTACCACTGGAATCAACGAAGTCAGCCTCTCTGGCTTCGCTGAGGCTCCTATTGACTTAAGGATCATTCAAACCACCCAAAGTTATCCAGATGTATTCCCATTCAACCTGGATATGAACTCCGGACGTCCGAATGGAATTGGTGAGCACAGACCGCTGATAGAATTCATAGGCTTACCTGAGTATGTTCCAGGTTACTCCCAGGTAACGATCAGTGATGGTAGGAGAAGCAGCTCTGCAACTTCATATCTGGGACCGCAATTTATCTCCCGCAAGAACTTGAACGTTGTTGTAAACACCAGGGTCACTCGAGTGCTCAAAACAGGGATATCGCACGATGGCAAGCCGCAGATTCTCGGTGTTGAATTTGTTGATGTGGGAAGGACTAGTATGCGTTGCTTCATATTTTGTCCAAAGGATCTGCTGAGTATACATACACCAGACAAAAAGTACGCCGTGCAAGCTCAGAAGGAATTAATTTTATCTGCAGGCTCAGTGAACACCCCTCAACTCCTCCAACTCTCAGGCATCGGTGATCGGAACCTATTGTCTTCATTGAAGATCCCGACCATTGTTGATAACCCGTCTGTTGGTCGTAATCTTTCGGATCATCCATTCATTACGAACGTATGGCTGGCAAATGTAAATGCGAGTGATACTTTCCAAGCAGCAGAAAGAGACCCAGCAGTCGGTGAAAAACAGCTTCAGGAATGGATGACTTCTCATACGGGTCCATTGGTAGCGACTTCTGCAAATCACCTGGCTTTCTTGAGGGTCGCAGATGATTTTTGGATTGAGGACAAGGATCCAGCGGCTGGTAATCATACACCACACTTCGAAATAATATTCTCTGTACGTATGACTATGGCCTCAAAGGTGATCCTAATCGCTTTGAACTTTAGAATGGTATCATCCCTGGACTGGCCCCCATCCCACCCAAAGGGGCTTTCTTCAGCACGGTCACAGCGGTCGTGTCACCTGCGTCTCGTATGCCCCGGGTTAATCTCCTGATCCCATGCTGACAGTAATCTCCCACAGGAGGTTCCATAATGCTTAATACTTCTGATCCTTTCACTGCACCTCTCATCGACCCTGGCTTTTACACCTCAGATATCGATTTCAAAATGATGAAATTCGCATTTCGCAGCGTGCAACGATTCATATCTACACCACCATGGGAGGGATATATCCTTGAACCAGTGAATGGACTAAATAACACTACCACTGAGACTGATGCCGACCTGGAAGAATATATCAGGTCCAACACTTTGACAGTCTTCCATCCTACTGGAACTTCATCAATCTCTCCTCTTGGAGCAAAATGGGGTGTTGTAGACCCAGATCTGAGAGTCAAAGGTGTAAGTGGTCTTCGAATTGTTGATCTTAGCGTCTTGGTGAATGATTTTTCCGCTCTGTTCTTTTCTCCCGGAAACTGATGTAACTATTCAACTATTCCATTTCTTTTACTTCAAGCCGGTAGTGCCAGCTGGTCATCCTCAAGCTTGCGCTTATGTTGTCGGTGAAAGAGCTGGAGACTTAATCAAAGAAGCATGGACCTCCTCAATTCCGCATTATACTGTTGAGTAATTATCGTATATTTCAAGACATTGTTCATTGTTCTTACGAGGCTTGAAGACTAGGCCTTCAATTTGTAACGATTCTATATTATGTTTACTGTGCTTATATCTGAATCATCTTTGCTATACTTCTCATTGACTCACAGAGTCACAGAATGACTACACTCACCGACTCACTGATTGGCTATCGAGTCGATAATTTCATTTTCTTATTATCCACTCAAGTCATCAATTAATCTCAAGTCTATTGTAACATAAAAAAATACAATTTTTTTCTATAGCCTAATATTACTGAATACTTCTTCATGGAGTGCTTTCCCAACTTTGCTCTGGGAGAGGTGCTAGAATGTTAAAAAGTGTAGGATATCTTCAACATGCAACATGGAGCTACCCATAAGAAAACACTAATGTCTCAAGTTTGATCCCACATATTCCACTAACTATTAAAATTCAAAAAACCTTGTGTTTCTTCTCCTTTGTCATATGCATGATTATTTTATTTATTTATTTATTTAATTTAAATATTGATTAATTAATAATTCTTCTTTTTAGTAGAACTCCTAGTTTCTATATCTCCTGTAGAATTACATTGTAGTCTATACTCTGTGTACATCTTCTTTCTTGAACTTGGTATATGTAAGAAACAGTCATCCAAGTAACTCAGGTAGGCAGCTCCCAACTCTAAATCAGAGTAGACAAAGAGAACTTGTTAGAGTTCCTGCTAATTGGTTCAGCTACTTATACACAAATGTGTGTTTACAAGTATTTGTCTAGCTATTTTATCTTGCACATCCCTTTTGAGTCACAATGTCCCATATGCATTTAATATTATCCAATTAAAAATAAAATAAAAATAAAATAAAATAATCTACCAATTGTCTAGCTTACTTGCTGTTTCATAACACCACCCCCCTCTCAAGGGTCCTCATCCCAAAGACTTCTCATAGTTCATCATATGGGTCCCTTAGGTCACCCATATCCAAATTTTCATCCTCCAATTCTTCTAAATACCTTTTATCTTCTTTTATCCTCTGTCAATCTTCTTTGTCTTCTTCTTCGTTCTATTCTTCTATTTTTCCTCCTTTGTATTTCTGTTTCTCCTCTTCCATCCTTTTCAAGAATGGATTCTTGTTGTACCTTGAGAACAGGTTTTTTTTCCACTGTCTCCAGTTCTCCTCCATCTGCTTCCAGTATTCCCTATCGTACTTTTTATTTCCCCACCCATATAACATTTTGGCCATGTACCTTCCTGGTAAATCTCAACTAAAAGTCTTCCTATCTTCCTCAACTTCCTGTCTTCTCATTTCTTTTTCCTCATCTCTGCTATATTCCTTCTCAAATTCTTCTACCAATTCCATTGTATTCTTCAGGTCCTCTTTGCTTTCCCAAGTATCTTCTTCTGTTGTACATCCTTTCCATCACACTAAATACTTGTCCCTTTCTCATACTTTCCTTTTGTTCATAATTTTCTCTACTTCCCATTCTTTTTCTTCTTCAATTACCACTGGTTATGGCATTTCCTTTCTTTGCCCCTCCACTTGTGACTTGTACTTTTGTACTCGACTAATGTTAACTACCAGATGTATCTTAATTGTACTAGGCAATTCTAATTCTATTGCATTACTAGAAATAATTGCCTTTACTTTGTAAGGTCCTACAAAATATTCTGTGAACTTCTTTGTATGTCTTCCAGCCATCTGGTGTTATAAAACAGCAGGTGAGCTAGACAATCCACAGCAACAGGTTATTTTATTTCTTCTTCTTTTTCTTTAATTAAATAATACTGAGTGTGCATGGGACACTATAACTCAAAAGGAATGCACAAGATAAATTAGCTAGACAAATACTTGTAAATACACATTCATGTATAAGTAGCTGAACCAATTAGCAAGAACTCTAATGAGTTCTCTTTGTCTACTCTGACTTAGAGTTGGGAGCTGCCTACCTGAGTTACTTGGGTGACTGTTCCTCACACTAGAACTCGTTTACACTTCTAGAACACTGATTGCCTTGATCCTTGTTCAACTTAACTCTTATCACTCTCTCAGTATGTGATTGACTCAGACCAATACCAACTTCCTCATAGCTGGGCCATAGGCTTAAGTGGACTGACTAGGAAGTTTAGACCCTAGAGGTGGACAGTTAGAACCAAACTCAGGTACTAGCCCAGACCAGACCTGTAGTGAACTCAAGTTAGGGTTAACTCAAGCGCACACTCTTTATCAGAGTTAACAAAGAGAACTCATTAGAGTCCTCGCTAATTGTTTTAGCTACTTATACACAAATTGGTATTTACTAGTATTTGTCTACTCAAATTATCCCACGGATTCCTTTTGAGTCATAGTGTCCCGCACACTTCAAACTATTATATAATAAAGGGAAATGAAAAAGAAATAAAATAATCTGCTACTGCAGATGCCCCAGCTCGCCTACCATTTTATTACACCATCCCCCTCTCAAGCTTCCTCATCCTCGAGGATTTTACAACTCACTGTCCTAATCTCCTATGTTTCCCATTTCATCCTCTTCTTGTTATTTTATCCGTAAGAACGGATTACGGCTTACTTTAGCAAATAAATTCCTTTTCCATCGCTGCCAATTTTCTTCTAATCTTTTCCAATACTCTTGCTCGTATTTCTTCTTCCCCCACTCATATAATAGTTTTGCCGTGTACTTCCCCGGCAATTCTCTGTTGAACACATTCTTCTCTTCCTCTCTTTCTTGCCGCCTTGTTTCTTCTTCTTCTTCCCTTCCATATTCCTTCTCAAACTCTTCTACAAGATCACTTGCATTTTTAAGGTTTTCCCTACTTTCCCAAGTGTCTTCCTCTGCTGTATACCCCTTCCATCGTACTAGGTACTTATCTCTCCCTCATACCTGTCTCTTATTCATTATCTTTTCTACCTCCCACTCCTCTTCACCTTTGATTACCACGGGTTGTGGCATTTCTTTCTTCTATCCTTCCACCTGACTGGTGTATCTTTGTACTCTACTTACATTAACTACTGGATGAATTTTTACTGTACTAGGTAGTTCTAATTCTATGGCATTTGTCGAAACTATTGACTTAACCTTATAAGGTCCGACGAATCTCTCTGTAAGTTTTTCCGTTCTCCTGCCCACCATCTGGTATTTGAGATCCTTTGTACTGAGCAGCACTAGATCTCCCACTTTATACTCCTCCACTTCTCTCCTATGCCTATCCGCATGCTTCTTCATGTCCTCTTGTGCTTTACTGAGCGCCGCCTTTGCCTCCCCTTGTATCTCCTGCATCCTTTCCACGAATTTGTTTGCTTCTTCGAACTTTCCCTTCTTCCTCAACTCGAACCCCATTCTTGGGTCTTGTCCAGCATTTGCTTTAAACGGTGACACTTTTGTGCTTGTCTGCACCTTGTTGTTATAGGCAAATTCTGCTGTTCCCAGCCATTCTGGCCACTGCTCTTGTCGATGGTCAATGAACATTCTCAAGTATTGTTCCAATTCCTGATTCATTCATTCTGTCTGTCCATCTGTTTGTGGGTGGAATGCCGTCGACAATTTGCTATCGATCCCCAACATCACATTCAGCTTCCTCATCACTCCTGCTGCAAACTGCAGCCCTCTATCTGAAATAATACTTTCTGGCAAGCCATGTAACTTCCAGACATTATCTCTGAACAATCGTGCCAGTCCTCCTGCTATTGTTTTCTCTGTAGTTGGAATAAAATGTGCCATTTTTGTTAATCTATCAACAACTACTAAGATTGAATCGTATCCCTGAGCCAAAGGCAGTTTGGTGATGAAATCTGCTGATATATGACTCCATGGCTTTTCTGGAATAGAGTTCGGCATTAATTTGCCAGCAGGTGCTTGTGTCCGATTTTTATTACATTGGCACGCATCACAGCCCTCCACATATCGCTTCACTTCCCGACTCACTCCTGGCCACCAGAAATTTCTGGTTACCAATTCTGTCGTCTTCCACTGTCCTCCATGTCCCCCTACAGATGTATCATAGTGTAGCCTGATCACTTCTGCTCTCAACTTCTCATCCTTTGGTATGTATACCTTTCCTTTTTTCAACATTAACCCCTCGTGCTCTTGCCACTCTTCATCTCTGAAAACTTTTACTCCAGCTCATTTCATCTCTTCTACTGCCTTCACAACTTTATCATCTCTTGCTTCACTCCTCCTTATTTTGTCCAGAATATCTACTCCGTCTATTACTACTTCAGACACTTCTGCTGCTCGAGCTTCTAACCATTCCCTTTTTACCAATGTCTGTTCTTCATTGTCTCTTTCTACTCCCATTTCCCAATCCAATCTTCTACTCAATCCGTCTGCCTTTCCCATTTTACTTCTGGGTACATGTTTTAAAACAAAGTCGAATCTAGACAAATAGAGTGCCTATCTAGCTTGTCATCTATTTAACTTCTGATTACTCATAAAGTACTCTAGATTTTTATAATCTGACCAAATTTCAAATTTCCCCTTTGCACCTTCTAGAAAGTGCCTCCAGGCTTCCAGGCACCGAATTACTGCCAACATCTCCTTGTCATGAATCTCATAATTTCATTCAGTTTCATTTAACGATTTTGAGATGTAGGCCACTGGTCTCCACTTATTGTCTTCACATTTAATAGACAATACACCTCCCATTGCAAAATTGGAAGCATCTGCCTCGACTCTCAATTCCTTGTCTAAGTCTTGTACTACCAACAATGGTCTAGTTGTGAAGATCCTTTTTAATTGTTCAAATGCCTTCTGCTGGGCCTCTTCCCACTTCCACTTCTCGTCCTTTCTCGTCAGCATGTTCAAGGGCTTTGCAAGTGCTGCAAAGTTTTTAATAAACCGCCTGTAATAATTGGCGAGTCCTAAGAATTTTCTAATGTCTCTGACCATCTTTGGTACTGGCTAGTTTAACACTCCTTCCACCTTTTCTTCCTCCATCTCGATTTTCCCCTGATCCATTACTACTCCCAGGAAGTTCACTTTACTTGTCTTCCATGAACACTTCTCTAGTTTCACGTATAAGTCATTCTCTTCCAACTGCTTTAATACTTCCGCCACTATTTCATCATGTCCTTCCTCACTGTCTGTTCCCACCAATACATCATCCACAAATACTGCTACCTTCCCCTCATTAATAAGATCTCTCATGATCTCATTCATCATCCCCTGAAATGTTGCTGGCGAGTTCGTCATCCCAAAGAACATCACCACTGGTTCAAATGACCCCACATATGTAGTGAAAGCCGCCTTCCACTCATCTCCCTCCTTCATGTGTACATTATTGTAGCCCCATTGTAAATCCATCTTAGTAAACAGTTTCTTGTTTCCCATTGAATCTACTAAGTCGGTAATCAGTGGCAACGGATAGTTATTTTTCACCGTTTGCCTATTAAGTCTACGATAGTCCATGACCATATGCTTTCCACCATCCTTCTTTCCCACAAAGAAAACTGGAGACGTTTGTGGTGACTTCGAAGGCCTTATGTACCCTTTTCGTAGATGATCCTGAATGAACTGTTGGACCTCTTCCCTCTCATTCCTAGAAAGCGGATACACTTGTGCTTTACTGGCCTTAAACTCCTCCTTGAGATCTATGGCATGATCCCATATCTTCCTTGTTGGCATTCTTTTTGACTCCACCTTTCCGAACACCTTTAATCACTTGTGGAACTTTCGAGGAACCATTGCCTCTACCTTCTTGTGGTCCAACTCCATTTCTTCCTCTCTTCCCCAGTCTTCCTTCTCATCTGCTGCCCGTCTGATCCTTTTTATTTCATCTCCTTGTGTCTCCTTTTTCCCTTGCCTCCTTTTCTTTATTTCTGGGCCCATTTCTTTCTTGCCCGTATATCGTCCACAAATGGGTGGACACCTCGTCATCTTGACTTCTCCCTTTTCCCAGTCTATCTCTGGGTTGTGCGCCTGCAACCAAGGCATGCCTAATATCACTTCTGTCTTTCCTAGGTCGCACACATCCATTCTTACTCTTTCCACATGTCCTTTAAAGTATAGATTTACTTCTACTTCATGTGTGATCGATCCTCCACTATTTCCTGTGCCATCTATATTTTGCACTATTATTGGTTTTCCAAGTTTTATCAACTTGAAACCTCCTCTTTCTGCACACTTCTTGCTCATGAAAAGCCCTGTGGCTCCACTGTCCAGTAATGCTTTCACCAATACTCCTTCATGAGTATCAATCTTCTCTACTCCTATTTGCATCCATACCTCCCGTAGACCCTTCAAGGTCCTTCTGACTTTCCTTTGTCTTTTCTCCGGGTCAGTGATTCCAGCCCCTTCTACTTGGGCCCTAGGCACTGACCGTTTCAACTCTCTACCCCAGTTCCACCATGGCATTTTTTTTCCTGTCCTGCATGGCAGACAGAATACTTCTCCTTTCTTATTTCTTTCCACCTCTCCTCCCACTACTGCATCTTTGCCTCTACATGCGCCACACTTCACTCTTTCTGCTCTACCACCTTTTGCCTCTTTCTTTCTCCAATTCCAAACCTCTTTGCAGCTTCCACACCACATGTTACACAACTGCCCCTTGCTCAGAAACCCTTGTCCCTGATTCTCTTTCATCTTCGTCCCCTTGTAATCGCATCCTCTGCACTCCACGAATGTCACCACTTCTCTGGGTGTAGTCCACCCTTCCATGCACATCGCTGCTCCTCTTGGGGGCAGTCCCTTTGCTCTACTGTGCCTTTTCACCTTCTCCCATACTGCTTGTTGTGGTGCCACCTCTTCCTTTCTGCTCCTTTCGTTCTTCTTGGGACATTCCCGCTTCTTGTGTCCCTCTCTTCCACACCCGAAACATTTTACTACTTCTCTTACCGCTTCTTGTTTTCTTACTTCTTTTACCCCACATTACATTACCCTGCTTGCCAGGGCCTCAAACCTATTGCCCTCTATCGTCTTCTTCTCTTCCCCCCTTCCTCTCTTATTCCTACAGTCCTTGGCCATGTGGCCAAACTGCTTGCATCCCCAACATTTTCTACCCTCTCTTCCTTCTAGTTCTGATCTCATTTTGGTGAGTGCTCACCGGGTGTTGAGCATTTTGCTCAGGATGTTGTTGTATGCCTCTAAGGACATTGTGTATTGTACTTAGAGGGGCTAGCTTAGTTGTGTGTAGGGAATATATGTATTTGTGGGTTTTACTGACCACTTGTTCTTTGGCTGACTATTTACCAACTACTTACGTCTGCTGGGGCACAAATCTTCACCTAGCCAGGTGCTTATTGCCCTACTGACTACTGCCCTAATACTAGGGTTACACTATCACTTCACAGGGAAGATCCCTACACTAATCGTCTCCTTAGGGGTGCGACGATGTTCTTCTGC
>Ga0153966_100306_pt1 | contig 22986 bp, 12 predicted proteins | sample TSFL050MetaG_FD_104738 | JGI IMG/M metagenome (GOLD analysis project Ga0153966, IMG submission 104738) | Attine ant fungus gardens microbial communities from Florida, USA - TSFL050 MetaG | ecosystem: Host-associated > Fungi > Mycelium > Unclassified | place: USA: Florida, Paynes | collected... | reverse complement strand
TTACTATTAAAATAAAGCTATAAAAATAAAGGGTTAAATTAATTAAAATCAATAAGGCTAATATAAATCACTTTGTATATTAAGTTTATTACATATTATAAGTAAAATATATATATATATTATAACAGTTAAATCATATTGAATAAATAGAATATTATATAGAAAGAAGTATATTTACAATAGTTAGCATAAGTACAAGACTAAGTACTGTAGAATAACTAAATAGAACTTGTGTAAATACAATAAAAATAATAGAAACAGTAGCAATTATAATATAAAGAGCATAAATTTGAATATTACCAGTATCGATAACACTAATATTATTACTACTTGTGGTTAGACTAGAAGTTAGACCTTGAGAAGCTAGTAGTTCAATAAGACCAAGATCAAGTTTAAGAGTAATAAGGTTACCAGTATTAAGACTAGAATAAATAAAATAATTATTATAGATAACATCGATAAGGTATTTACCATTGAAGAATATATAAAATTTATAACCTATAGAATTATTAGTTAGAGAGATAAGATAATTAGGAATAATATGATATAGATAAATAGCTGTAAATGATGAAACAATAGTAATAATTATTGGAAATAGTTTAATAATTAGAGGTACACCAAAATGAGCTTCAACTATACCAACATGATTAGGATAAGTAAATAGAGTATAACTTAGAAAATCACTAGCAATACCAACATATAGATCACTAGCCAGATAACCAAAGATAATACTTCTAAAACTTATAATAATAAGAGGAATTATAACAATAATATTAGGATCATGTGCATTAATATAAACTGTTTTATTAGCGTTAGCATATGTAAGGAAAGTTATACTAATAAGACGCATACTATAAAAGGCAGTAAGACTAGCACTAATAGTACCAAGCCAATAAGCAGCAGTAGTTTTAAATTCAAATTGAGCAAAAGCAAGTTCTAGAATAAGATCTTTACTATAAAAACCAGTTAGAAATGGGACAACTATAAGAAAATCCTTAGAGTACCAATTAGAATAGCAGTATAGGTAAAAGGTATAAATCCTAAGTAGACCACCTAGTTTACGTATATCTTGTTGATCATATACACCATGAAGTACACAACCAACAGCAAGGAATAGTATAGCTTTAAAGAAAGCATGATTAACTAGATGAAAAATAGCACTTTCATATTGACTAAGTCCACAAGCTATAAATAGATAACCTATTTGACTACAAGTACTATAAGCAATAACTCTTTTAAGATCGTTTTGGAGAAGTCTAGTACTAGCAGCAAAGAAAAGCATCCTAATAATAGCACCAACTCAAGTTATAACAATAAGAGTAGTAGAACCATAATCGATAATAGGAGAAGAACGTAGTATAAGGTATAGAGCAGCAGTTACTAAAGTAGCAGCATGAATAAGAGCAGAAACAGGATATCTTCCATTCCATTCAGAGTAAAATTAATAAGTAAATGGTTAATTATTCCTCCTTGGGCTTGTCCTTCAATTATAGGTGAGAGTTTAGTTTCGTTAAATTCAATTAATTCGGCTTTTAATCATCCCTTTAGAATAAATCTATATTTAGGAGGGATAGGAACGTTTGTTAACAATCAGTCATGAGTTCTTAAATCAAAGCATTTCCTAATTTCTGCATCTCAGATATATTGGCTGTCTATTGTACGAGTTTTTTATCACCTTTTATTTGTAAGGCTTTTTTTAGTGTTTGTAATGCCATAAATTTACTTCTACCTTTCCTGTATCCAAAACTGAATAGGTCTGAATGTGGTTCTATTATAGGGTCTAAAAGCAATAGGAATAATGTCTGAGTTGCTCTGTCTTGAATGGATGGAATTTTAAGTTTGTTATTTTCATTAGGACTGTTAGTAAGATTTGTTGGAATATAGATCTTTTTTAGAGGTAGTATTTTGTTAGACCGGAAGTGTTTAAGACTTTGAAGTATAAATTTTTTGCTAATAAACGTATTGTTTAGAACTTTTTTATCTATTCCAGGTGTTTTACTTCCTAGGCTTTAGAGACTGCCTGCACTTAAAATAATAAACTGTGAATGTACAATTCAAATAACCTTCTGCTTTGTTTAGATTGCATACCCGTTTTCTTAGAGGTTTAAACAAGATAATACTGACTTTTCTCTATAAATAAATTTAATTATTTTTTTTTAATTCCAATTCCTACCTCAACCTGATCTATTTTAAGGATTAAGGATAAATACTTAGCTAATTTCTAGAGCGATAATAGAGTATTTGTTTCCTACGGTTAAGTTAAAGAGATGAATTTTAATTCATGAAACTATTGTTAAAGAAAAGAAGAAAAGAAGAAAAGAAGAAAAGAAGAAAAGAAGAAAAGAAGAAATTTTATGCTCTTCGCACTTATGGGTTTATAGAATTTTTGCAAGTTTTAATAAGTATACTTGGACTTTTTTTAAGTAAAGGCTTTTCTTAGACTGTTTTAAAAGGTATAGTTAGATTATTTTTATTAGGCTTTAATTGTAAGATACTTAGATTTATTAGACTGAGACTGGCCTAAACTTAATAAAGCTATCTTATTCCAATCCATATTGTAGCTTAGGCAAAAGATATTGAGCCATTTGTAGATTGATATGACTTAGGTATTTAGTATAGACCTTTTATTCATTGCCGCTAAATCTATTGTAGACTTTTTAGGGCTTATTTACTTTTACTTCTTACTATCTTTTTGTAACTTCGGTTAGAGTTTAGTTTATTTTATTTAGAAATAAGTTATAAAATATTTAATTAAAAGATTCATTTATTATTAATTGAGGCGCTCAAGCACGTTAAATAAAAGTAACTTCGATTTATAATTTTCTTGCTTTATTTATATTAAGATCGCATTCAATATCCATCCTTAAAAACTTTTAAATTAATTACCAAAATTTTATAAAAACTTGAAAAACTTACCTTAAAATTTAGAGATACCATGTTGCACACTTACCTTTGTAACCATTGAACTTTATTAAAATTTATTTTTATATTTTGGCTCACCTTAAATTTTTATGTAAAAGACTTACTTACCAGACCGTGTTTGTTATTTTAAGCTTTAGTTTTAGATTGTCTTATTTTGCGTTGTTAAACTTTAGATTTATTTTGTGACTTGCCTTTTTGTTTTAGTTTACCGGCTAATTTTTAATAGATTTTGGCCCATTTTTTATTTTCTAGATATATTTTGTATAAAAGTATTTAATTGTAGATAATTTTTAGATAAATAGTAACTTTAGATTAGGCTTAACCCAATTTATGCTTGCTTTTAGAAAGTTGGGATATTTAGAATAGAAACGTTCCAACTTGTTACTTTTTAACTTATAAATTAGCTAAGGAACTCATATAACTTGTACTTAACTTGCTTTTAGTTTTACTCTATTAGTTTAGTTTTTGGATACTTTTATTGGGATTAATTTAGACACTTTGGCTTGTTATTTTATCTTTTTTTATTTAAATTTATTACTTCATATATTTTAGGGATTATATATTTTTAAGGTATTTTTTCTAGCTTGTTAATACAATATTACTTGTTTAGTTTTTTGTATTAAGTTATAATTATTTTTAATTAATATTATTGCCGTCTTACCCTTTAAATTCTTTTATTTATAAGTCGGTTAGCGATTTTGCTATAAAAACTTTTGGATTAATAATGTTATTAATATTGAGATTGATAAACATATTATTGTTTTAGTTAGAATTTTTTTCTTAATGTTTCGCTATATTAGCACTTCGAAGGTAAATGCATAGGCTTTAGTGCTTTGGTTACCGTTGTGTACGGTTCCCTATCGTTGTTGAGGGGGGTGTAATATTTTGTGTTTGTATATTAGGACTAGGAATTTTAGCTCGGTTTCCCAGACATTATTGTATTTGATCCATCGACTTTTCTTTTTGTTTTAGGGATCTTTATGCCTGTGCTGGGTTGGAAATTTAGGACTTTGTAGGGCTCGAAGGATGGTCGCTGCCTGTAGAGTATAACATCGTCGGCTATTGGTTATTTTGATTTTATTACCAGCTCTCCCGTTATTCGACTCATTAATATTTTTATTATTACGTTGCTCAGAGTGGTTGAGTGAGGCGATCCTTGGGATACACAGTGGTAATACCAATAAGGGTTCGTTTTATCGGATGAGAGGCTAATTATAGAGACCCGTAAAATAACGACCGGTTTCATGATAAAGACGATCTCGTATTTTTTATTTAGGGCTTCTGCATGTTAAGTCGTTATTTCTTACTGGTTTACCTGTCCCTGGATTTAATGGTATGCTTAGGTTGATTTTTTCTATTTCGTTGATAAGAGATTCAGGATAACCCATCTCTCGTAGCGCATGATTTAGATAATCTAGATTTATGCTGTAAAAGAACTTTGCTAGGTCGAATTTATAGTTGTATTTCCGTTGTAAGAATTGGATTTGGTTGGGAGTCATAACAGACTATTGTTAAGGCGGTTTTTTCTTATTCCTTGTCAGAAGTATCGATATTCTTCTCCGTTTAAGGTTAGGAGTTTTTACTATATATTGGATTTTAATTAATTTGAAAAAGACTTTGACCTTAATTTAACTAAAAAGAAATGATACTTTCCACAAGCTGCTATTGAAAATTAAAAAGAAGTTTACGAGCTTACAACTATCTAAAGTAGTATCAGTTGATCTATTGGTTAATATAAAAGTAAGATATCACGAAAACGCATTAGAAGCTTTCAAAGTTATGTGTAAAATATTGGGATTAGATCCTGCTAGTACAATACAATTTAAAAAAGTATATTGGTACTTATAAAAAGAAGGATCTAGATTAAAATACAGATTTAGATTTTATGACTCATGAGATTTCGACTTTAACAGGATTTTATAGTAAAGTTTTAATTTTAGAATTAACCTATGGACAATATAGTTTTAGTGCTATGTTTGAGAACACTTTTTGTTTTTTGTTTGTTTTTACAATATAAGCAGGATTAACAGCTTTCTATAGTTTTATACTAATAAGTTTAGTTTTATTAGCTACAGCTAATGGCCTTTAACTTTATTATTTAATATTTTTGAAGAGTTGCATAGTAGTTTAGCTTTTATTTTTTTATTTTTTTATTTTTTTATTTTTTTATTTTTTTATTTTTTTATTTTGACGCTTATATATTTATTTTAGTTTTATTTAGTATTTTTTTGAATTTGTTGATAGTGATTTATTAATTGGTGTTGGTATTTAATTTAAATTAAATTTTTTAATAGAGCGAGAAATAAAACCAAATATAAGCATAATTCACTTTACCAATAGTTATTAAATTATTACCAACTATACTGAGTTTTATAGGTGCAAGAGCTGCTCTTTATTTATAACATATACAACCAAGATTCTTAAATAGTTTAATTCATCATTCTTTTGCTTTGGATTAATTAGTTAAATCTTTGTATTCTTAATGGCTAATTTTTAAATTTTCTAAAAAGCAATAAAAATAGACTAAAAAAGTTTACAACTATCATTTGAGGGGTTAAAAAAATTAAAAAAATTAAAAAAAAAAAAGATTATTGTTAAATTTAACATAAAAAACTATAAAAATTACAACATGAAATATAAATATTAATAAACTAATTTTAAAAATATTAAAATAATTATAAAAAATTATAAAATAATTATAATAAAAATTTAAATATAAAAATTTAATAATAATAAAATAATAAAATTTAATTTAAATTAATAAGTTAATGAATTATTTAATTGGATAAATAGCAGACTTTTATTCTTTAGTAATTATAAATTAAGAACAAAGTGTTAAAAACTGAAATTACACTAAATTTGTTATTTTTAACGTGTACTATTGCATAAATAATTATACTGTATTATATTATATTATATTAAATTATATTAAATTAATTAATAATTTGTAAATAGGTTGTTGTTAGATAGCCTACTTTAAAATCATGACTCATTTTAATTAAGGAAAAATGAAAAACTTAAAAAACACTCATTGTATCTTTTATTTTATTGCGGCTTTATAGTATATTTTACTTTAGCTAGTTATATCACTGGTTATAGTATGTTAAATATTATTTTATTTAAAAAGCTTGATGTAATATGCTTAAAGTAATTATATTATTAATAATATTTTATGTTTTATTTAGGTTATTTTTATTTTTATTTTGTTGATGCTACATTTGATGAAGATTATATTAAAAAAATATTTTGAATTGTTTAATATTAGCCCTTTGTGTAATATGCTTAAATTATCTTTTTAATTTTATAGTTTATTATAAATTCGTGCTAGTGTTATATTATAAATATTGTTAATGTAATTAATTAACATAAATTTTTAAATCTAAGTAAAGTCTATATATAAAACTGGCAAAAGTCCTTGTTAATGTAAAATGGGGGGATTAATACAAAAATGTATAGTAATAAAAATAAAATACCTAAAACTGATTGCTTTAAAAGATAAATTTTAAATAAAGTAAAATAATAAATTAGTTAATAATCTGGCAATAATACTAAACAATTTTAGTTATTAAAGTTTATAAAATAAACAATCAAGTGAATAAAATATGTTATTCATCATAGATAAATTTTGTCAAATTCGCTAAAATTTAAAAACCCATTCAAATTAGAAACATACAGTTAATATTCCTTAGTTAAGATATCCTCAACTTTTATCTCAGGGCCTCTGTTTTAAGAATTAAGAAAACCTTTGTCATTATACTTTACTCCCACCTTCCTGTTTTTGGAATTAAAAAAATCGTGACTGATTTAAATTAAGGAAATTTTATAAAAACTGCTATAAAAAGAAAATTAATTATTGGTAATGTATCATTTGAATAATAATATATTATTTATAGACAACTAAAACTATATAACTATTTATGCATTAAGAAAAATGTTAATTAAGTCTTTAATTTATTAAACTAGCTTCTATGTTCAACTCTCCATTATAATGGACTTATATAAGTTAAAGTCATAAGTTAAGTTAGAATTATATTAATACTTCCAAGACTAATTAAAAACTATTTTGTGATTAAATTTAGGCCGCTTAGCCGATTAACCTTAGTTTAAGTTATTTTTTGTCTATTTAATTCTTTGTATTAATAAGTGTAATAAGTAGTGTAATTCAATTCCAATTCAATTCAATTCAAATCAATTCCTTAAGCTAAGTTTTAATTCAAATTTGTTTAAATTAACTAAAAATATTAATAATTTCATTGCCGCATCTTTACCTATAAATATTATTTCAATAAAAAGTAATTAAAATTAGTAAAATAAATTAAATAATTAAACATACAAATAAATTAAACTAAATTATTAAAATTAGATTAAAAATTGTTAAATTAATAACAAACTAAAACTTAAATATTAAAACATAAACTAAATAAATAAACTAAATTAGGTTAAACTAATTCTTTGTATTACAAACCTAAAGAATAAAAATTATTTTTAATAAATTAAGTATATTTTCTGAAAACTCTATTTTGTATAAGTAATCTTTAACTTGAACATAATTCCATATCTATTTAATCAATTAGTTTTTTATTTTATTTGGATATAAATAAAGTAGGTAACACTAGACCAAACTTCCCCAAGTTTATCTGTTATTATTTTAAATTAAGAAATAAATAAACTAAATAAATTCAATTAAATCTCTGTCTCCTTAAGGAGATTTCCGGGAAAATAAATATTAATAAATTCCATTTAAATTTTAGGCTAAATTATACATATAAATTTGTTATCTCTGGTGTTAATTATAAATTTTATTAAATTTAGTTGTATTGAATTACTGCTGTTATTTTTATTTATTTATTTGTCTTTAATTTTAGTTAAAATACAAACAAAAAGTTTAAAAATGACTTATACTTGAAATAAATAGGAAATAAATTGGTTGAAAGCTTAATTTTAAAAAGAGTTATAAATTCATTAAATTATAAAGGCTATAAAAATAGTAGGAGTTAATAAAGTAACTAAAATGAATGACTTATTCGAGAGTTAGAGTTTTGATTTTGGGTTAGCTTTGATCCGGCTTTATTAGTTAGGGTTTTAGGCTATAGGCTTTGTACTTTATTCCTAGAAATTTGTAGTCTGTTAGCCATTATCCGTCGTGTTTGACCCCATTTACTTTTATTTCACCCCCTTTACTGTGACCTGTTTACGCTTGTTCTAATTTACCACTTAGAATGGTGCTTAAGTCTATTGGTTCGGCAATATAGAGTAGTCCATCGTCGTCTTAGTGTAAGATGCGTAGTATCGCGCTTTTATTTGAAAAAGGATTTTAGTATAAAGTTGGATAGGCTCGCTGATAGTTGAGATATAGGAGTTACTCCTTGATAGTAGGGCTTGTTGAATTATGCGTACATGTGTATTTGACCGCTAGGGTATTATAGCTTTTTGCTATTCTATGCCTCGCCTTCGATCTTAGGGGGTCGCTCAGTCACTATCGGTTTAGGATATGTTTAATGTCCTAGGCTCTATCACCATTGTTCGATTTATGTTATCTATTAAACTTATTAGTTATTGGGCTCGGGACATTTATCGTTAAAATCTAGGTATCAAAGAATTTCTTTAAATTGAACTCATAGATATATTTACTCTTTAGTACTCCCTCTAGCTTTTGTCCTTGCTCGTTAAGCTTCCTTTGTGAAGGTTGAATCCATGTTGACTCGGCTTATCCTATTGCTCGTTATATTCCTGTAGGACTCCGTTTAACCTGTGTAGCTTTATTTGCTCGTGTTGGTAACCTTAAGTATCGGCTATCTCCTATGATTTCGCTATTCCCATTTTCATATACCTATAGTTAGAGTGTAGTAGTAATCCTTTTCTTTTTGTATCGTAGGGTATACTTCAACTCCCACCTTTAAAGACTACGTGGAAACTTAATACCATATAACTTACACTTTCTAGTAGAAGCTTAATCCTTTTTCAAAACTTGTCTCGTTATCATGCACGCAATTGAGACTTCCCCTTTATTTATATTGTATTTTATATATTGATTAATCGTATGATTCTAAAATCTTTCATATTGAGATTCGGCTTAAAACTCTCATTTTTTATTTCTCCTTCTTTAAAGGTAGTCCGATAACTATGTGATTTGGATAATGGAGAAAATTAATTAGAAGTATTTTTCATAGTTTGAGTTTTATCGTACTTTTTTAAAATCTTTAAACTTGAGATTACATGACTATCGTTGTTCTACTCTGTTTATATGGAGTTCTAATTATACAATATATCATATGAGTTAATTATTTTAATTTATTTTATTAGATTTTAATAGAAAGAGACTAGGTTTTAAATTTGCAACTCATAAAAATTTTAAGCCATTTAGTAACATAGACTATTTTTAAAACTTTATGCTTAAGTGATTTTGTAACAGATTTTAAAATACACCTTCCAATCAATTTGGATTATTTTTTTTTTTGCTTTGGTTATCAAGGATACTTAATTTAAACTTTTTTTTCAATTGTAATATATTTTATTTGTTTTTTATTATTTAGGTAGAAGATTTTTCCTTATTTAACTGTTATTTGACTAGATTCTTATTAGTTAAATTATTTCAATATTGACTTTGTTTTATATTAATTTAGTATAAGGAGATAAGGAATTAAAATTGTAGTTAATAGTTCATTTTGTTAGCTTATAGCATAAAGTATTTTTACTTTGATTTTATTAAATTGATTAAGATTTTTTACACATGTTCACCAAATTTGTAACAATTTGTCCCTTTAGATTAAAAATAATGAGTTTCTTAATTTATATATGTTTGTTATTTATTTTGAGCTTTTACTATATTTTGCTCAATCCTTATAATTGATTTCGAAGGATTAGATGAAGAGGAGGTTTATAAAGAAGTTATATTATTTTATAATAGACAATAGGTATTTATTTGAAGTAATTCAATTTGAAGACAGATTTTCAAAATACTTGTTTATCAATATTGAACAAATTTATGACCAATATTTACCTTGTATATAAAAACATTTGCTAACCTTTTTTAATTTGCAGGGGTTATTAATAATATTTTCTTGTGATGATATTGTTGTTAAGTTTTAAATTTGACCTTTTATCTATTTTATGTAAATTTGACATTAACTGTATATTTGGATGCCCACTGATTCCACACTTTAATTGTGTTTATTTTAAGATTTAATAATTTGGAATTTGCAATTTAAAACCTCCTTATACTTTTCCTGTGACTATACTATGTTTTATCGTGTTCCTAAGGAATAAATCATTTAATCTAAATTATTGAAGTTAGAATATAATTTATAGATATGTCCTAAACTATATCATAGATTATCATAAGTTACTTTTTAAATAATTGTAATAATTTTTATTTAAGGCTTAATCAACATTAAAAAAAAAAAAAAAAAACAAACATTTTTTTGTATAAAGAAATTTAAAGTTAATTAAGATTAGATATTATACTTGGTAGGACAAGTAGGTCAAATTTAAATTGATAAAAATAAAAATAACATAAAAATAAAATAAAGTTAAACTTTAGCTTTAATACTAAATAAATCCATAAAACAAAAACTTATTAATAATATAAAATGAAATTAGCTAAAAAACTAAAGGTAAAACCACTCAAAATCGATAACATCTTGAAAATTTGTAAAAATAATTGGAATATGTAATGAGGGATTTACAAACAATGTAATATAAACAGAGATAAATACCTTAAAAGAAGCAATGTAATCTATACAACTTAAACAAATTAGTAAAGTATCATAAATGATCATAAAATTTTAGAAAAACTGCATTAATTTATAAATAAAAGATATTTTAAATAATTATCATATAGCTATAAAACACATTAATTAATGTTAAGCATTATGTTTAGATAAAATTTATTAAATTTAACAAAAACTAGTTAAATATATTATTGTAAAATTACTTATTTACGCGGATCTCTATTATGAAATTTTTAAATAAATAAATATTATAAAATAATAAACTCAATTACAATTTGCGCGCCATATAAAATCCAAGTACGATGTAAATTGATAATAAAATATTTAAATTTAATTTTAGATACACCACCATTTTTTGTAATAGACATAGTAACTTATTAATTAATAAATTAAATAATTTTTAAAAAAAAAACAAATTTTCAACCTCAAAATAATATTTTTAAATTAAATACCTTAAAAACAGAATCAAATTTATAACCTTAATAATGTATTGGTTTTAATAGAAGGGGCGATATTTAACTTATTATTAGAATCAACAGGATTATTAGGTAGTTATTATATATCAAGTATGTCTATCTCAGTTTTTATCATCCATATTTATCTCACTTTATAAAGCATTTAATATATTTATTTTTTAGAAAATTTATCCAATAAAAATATTTTAAAATAAGGTATATATAACTCATGATATCATAACAGTATAGTAAAGGGAATAAAGGGGGGTAAATATAGTCTAATTATTAAGAACAATAAGAATAAAAATTAAAAACAAAAAATATGGGAAAATTACTGAAATTAAAAAACACAATAGTCAGTTTTATAGTGATAAATCAGTGATAACTTTCGCTTTTATGTTTTTGAATAAGCTCATTCTAGTGATGATAATAATATTTATTTGAATTACTTTATTGACTGAAGAGGTAGATTATATACTGATACTAATTATTTATCTGTTCAAGGTGGTAATTTAGCTAGATCTTTATTAATGTTTAAAAATGATCATATCTTAAATGATAGAGGATTAGAGCATTTGAAAATTTATAGTGCTAATTGTTATGGACTAGATAAATTGTCTTATAATAAAAGATTAGAATGAACTAATAATAATTTAAATATAATATTATCTGTGCCTAATTTAGATAAGTATAGAACTTTGACTTTCGATCAGAATGATAAAAATTTTTATGATTTTTTAATGAAAGCTGATGAGCCATGGTTATTTTTAACTTGTTGTATTGAACTTAAAAATTATGATTTAAATAAAAATAATTTTATTAGTAGATTACCAGTATACTTAGATGCTACATGTAGTGGTTTACAACATTTAAGTACAATGATAAATGATACCAACTTAGCTAAACATGTTAATATCAAAAAAAGTAATAAAGAAGATATACCTATGGATGTTTATTCTCATATGATTTTTTTTGTAAATAATAAAATACAAGAATATATTAAAATAGATAATTCTTTAGCTATATTAAATAATATTAAAATTTCTAGAAGCTTTATTTTTATTAAACCTGGTATTAGGTATATTTATTAGGGTGCTACTAGTAGAGGTATAGCAGACCAATTAAAAACGAATCATTTTAAAAACTTGATTTAGTTAAAGGTAAAAAGGTTACATAAATCTTAACGAAGAATAAATTCAATAAAACTGATTATGATCTTCTTCTAACTGCTAAACAAATATTTTTTTAGGTAAGGCTATTCATTCCGTATTTTATGAAGTTTTACCTAATTTAAATCTACTTGTTAAATATTTGAAAGATATGAATAATTTGCTTAAATATTTAAAATTTTCCTACTATATGGGTAAGTCCAGCAGGTTTAATAATTGAAAAAAAAATTATGCACCACTTAAAAAAAGGAATTTAGAAACCTCTATATTAGGTAAACGAAATACTGTTACTATCACAGAAATGGATAGAAATTTAACTGATTTTAGAAAACAAAATAATTTTATAGTTCCTAATATTGTACACTCCTTTGATGCTAGTAATATAGCTTTACTTGTTGAAAATATTACTTTTAATTTTACACTTAATAAATTGAATTTAATAACAATTCATGATTGTTTCGCAACTAATGTTAATCATGTAGATGAAATGATTTTTAAAGTTAAATTATTTTATTTAGCATTATATGCCGATAAATATTTTTGTTTTTTTTATAATTATCATAAATTTATTTTTAACTTTATTAAAAACACAGGATTCATCATAGAAGAAATATCTATAACTGGTAGTGAAATTAATAGTTAGGTTAAAACCGATGTAAGTAAATTACTAATACCTACACCTCCATCATTTACTATTAATTAAATTTTAAGGTTTGATATTCTATACTCTCAATACTTTATTAACTAACTCTATCATATACAATACTTTATTAACTAACTTAATATTGATTTTACAATTTTTATTCTAAATTATTAGAGATTATTTTAAATTATTATCGAATAATGGCGAATAACAAAAAACCTCTATTATCCTAATAATACTAGATAATAAAGTCAGTTTATAAATGTAGCAACTGAATACCCTATAATAAAATAAAAAAAGCTACTTAAATTAAAATTAATTATAATAAGTGGCTCTTTTTAATACCTATTAGGTAAACTAATAAAGTTTAGATAGGTATACTTTTTAATATAAAACTATTAAGTTAGTTTTTACCTTAGCGATTAGCTATGGGTTTTGTTTTTATAGTAAACTATATTAATAAAGCGGATTTATATAATAGTAGGGTTTACTTTAGCATTCTCCGCTTATTTCTGACTGTTGTTAAGTAAGAATTATTCTATTTAAAATTAAATAGTTAATATATTCTATATTTGTATTAATAATACAGTTTAGTTATATAAATGTTATTAAACAATTTTTTATAATTATTTATTAATAATTTTATTTAATGACTAAATATAAGCATTATAAACTATTGTACCTCACCAACTATTGGTGATAAGGAACAGTTTCATAATTTATCTCATTTTGCTTAATAACTTTTTTATTAATTATCTCAGGTTTTATAGTTAAGTTCATTGAATTTAGAGCTCCAAAACCTTTCTTAATATCTGTGAAAATTTTGCTAGTATATATGGTTACATTGTTTCCAAGTAATAATTATTTTATATGGTTTTCGTTAAGTAATTTATTACCTAAACCTTTACATTTTATAATAACAGTATCATCTTCCATAATTAAACAATATGTTTTAGGAGAAATAAAATAAGCTCTTTTTGCTATACCTTATATAGGTAATTTACCTAAATAACTAATAATAAAATTATTATATAATGGATATTTACTAATTAAGCTATCAGTATACTACAATAAATAAGGTTATTAGGTATATTTAATAAAGGATTCATAACAATAGAAGCATGTGAAGTTATCATAGCCGATATTGTAATAGCTCTTACAACATAAGGAGCATCCAAGTTTGTTTTATTTTTTAAATTATTGTATTCATTTTTATTTAATTCTTTAAGTAATTCAGATGGTGCTGTAGTATTTTTAATAAATTCAATATCATTACCAAGAAAATATATATTATATCAAAAACATCATGGTTAAAAGATATTTTATCAGCTATACTAGATTGAACAAAATCAACAGTATAAGGTTCATATTTGAATCCAAATATACCATATAAACTATTAAGTATTAATTTAGCAGTAGATCTTTTGGCTTTATTACCATCTTTATCAGCATTAAATTTACTATAGGTATCAACAAATTTACTAAATAATTATTTAAAATTAGACATTTTATATCCGTAATGTACCTTAATTGTAATATTTTGAGAATATTTAGCTTTCTTAAGTATTTCACTGCTATACCATCATGTTCAATTACCTGTAGGGTATGTTAAACCCTTTTTTAAAAGGTAAAATAGGAGCTATGATCGCTTCGTTAGCTGACAAATTCACAGTCATGTAACAAAACCAAAATAATTATCAAGGTTATTGTCAGTACTCTTAAGACCTATAGGTAATTCCATTCCTTTAACATACGAGAAGGATATAGAGATACAACATCATATATTTATATATATTCAGCATAAGAAAAAAAATACTTCAACTCTTCCTCCAAAATAAGCATTTTAATATCAATATAATTAGCATGTCTAGGAATATGTATTGAACACTTAATAATATAAAAATAATTAGTTAAAAAAGTCTTTAAAAACAAAAAGCTTAATGTAGAAACGCTAGTAATATTTATGTTTTCTAAATCAAACATATCTTGACTAAATCTATCTACAATTTGATATAAGGCAACAATATCATTTTTCATATACTTCATTAATTCATCTTTCAAATTCCAATGTTTATTTTTAAAATTCATAAGCTATATTTTTATAGTCTATATCAGAGATATTATAAATTTATGTTATAGAGGGTAATTGTAATTTGCCTTAATATTTTTGTTTTTTTATTTGCCATTTCTCATAAAACTATAAGGGAAATAAAGCTTCTTTGTTTCTATGTCATTAGCTTTAATTAAATTTCTAATACTTAAAGGTTGTAATTTATAACTATCATTAAATATAATATTTATATTTATATCTTTATTAGTTTTAGGATTTTTAGTCATTTTTATTACTTTAATTGATAAAGGTTGACCATCTTTAATTTGTATTTTAGTTTTGCTGTAAAAATCAAATAATGTTTTAAGTATAAAAACAGAATCAAATCCTCCTAAATTATGTGCTTACCAAGTATAATTTTATACTCGAACATATCATCAAAACAATTATTAAACATACTCTCTACTGAGTCATAATTACTAATAATTTAATCTTTATATAAGTCTTTTTTCATCAACAGGGTACTGGAATAAACTTATTTTATTATTTAAAGCTGTTTCAATGTCAAATGTACCATATTTGGTACCGGTACCTTTAACTAACTTTATTTTTAAATCCTCAACTTTTTTAATTTTTTTTTAGTATCTATGTATTTGATTTTTTATTTACATATTTAATTGTAGTATTTTAAATTGTTATGAAAAATTCTATATCTTTACTTCCTGTAGAAGAAACATTTATATCAGTAAATTTAAATTATTCTTCATCATGTTTATAAACTATACCTTCTAATTTGTTAATATTCATCTTATGAATTAATATTTTAATTTTATTATATTGATACAAACTACAACTATTACCCTTTTTTTATCTATGTATGAATCATCAATAAGATTACCAAAATCTGTTTATAAATTACTATTAGGTAAACTGTTAAATAAGGCTTTTATTCTTATATTTTTTAATTTAAGTAATTCTTTTTTGTTATTATCATTACTTCTTTTTTTCTTTATATTTTTTAATGTAACTTTATTAACTAATTTAATAACTTTTTTATCGAAAGATACAAATCTTATTGAGAATATTATTAAACTCATACCTATTTTTAAATCATTATTATTTCCATCTACTTCAACATCTCCACTATTAACGAAAGACTTTTAACTAATATATTACCTTTTATTTTAGTAATAACTGCTTTAATGTTAGACTCTGTATTAATTAAGAAATGTTTACCGTAATTGATATATTCCTCATTTAATTGATAAATAATAATGTCCTAATATAGCTATATTATATGTTACACCAGGTAATATTTCCTCCTTAATAGTTTTTCTGATTCTAGTTTTTCATTCACATATAGCATCTAATTTATTGTTTTCGGAATAAAATGGTTATAATTTACCTTTTTCAATTTTAAATTCTTAATTCTCTTTACCTTTAAGTAAACTCATAATTGGTGTAACCTTATTAGTTGAATAAAACTTATTATTATTATTTTTATATTATAATTTCTATTATCTATTAATATATTAAGGCATGATTTTAAATCATTCTACACTTTATTATATTTATATATACTGTAAGCAAGTAAAATAAAATTCCTTTTTGTTATTTGTTATTTTTTTGTTCTATTTTGAAAAAATCATTAAGAAAATTCTTTATTTATACTGTTAAATTCTTTTTAAAGTTCGCAAAACCTTAAATTACAGCTAATAATATATTTATTATATTTATTATTATTATTATATTTAATTTTATAGTGTGAAAAAAAAAGTTTAAAGAACCTTAGTTTTAATTTAAATTTATTTGAAACTTAAATTTTATTTAAAAATTGATAGTGGGTTTAGTTTAGAGCATAAACAAATAAAGATTGCAAAATATACCAATTATTGTAATAATTAAATGCAAGATTAAATAAAATTTGATAGTGGGTTTAGATTAGAGCATAAACATATAAAGATTTCCTAAAATACTGGTTAGTATTAGAATTAAATGCATTATTAAATATAATTTATATATTTTTTTATTAATATTATTTCTTAATTTAATTAATTGAAGTATTCTAGGATACTTCTCTAAAAAGGTTATTTTATTAATAATATTTTCACTTAACATTATATTTAATACAGTAACAAAAGAAGATAGTATTAATCCATCTATAATTAAATTTGACAAACAAACAATTTTATCCAGACCCAGACTATCTAAATAATCATAATAGTTATTATATAAAGTTACTAAATATTCACTAATATCTAATTTTTTAATTTCATCAAAAGCTTCATTCATTTTTTCAAGTGACTTATCTTTTTGAGATTTATTAAAATCACTGGGATCTAGAAGATATTTATCAACAGCTCTATCATGTTCCTCAGCAGCCTCTTGGTATCTTCCTATTGTAGCCTTATTCTTAGCAAGATTAGCTTGCTCTTCAACAAGTCTATCATATTCTTTTCTTTCTGCTTCATCCATTTTATTTCTTTCTTCTTTTATTTGATCTAGAATCTTATTTCTATTGTCATTTAAAAACTGTCTTCTATAACTATCTATAGATACACCATATATAATTATACCTAATCCATGTTTCTTTACTAAATCTATATATTTTCTCATTTTTTTTGTTTTTTTAATAATAGTTTCATCACATTCTATCTTAAAACTTATAGCTAGTATTTAAATATTACATAACTAAAAAGTTTCATTAGGTTCGATATGTTATATAAATTTTGGTTTATATATTTTTTAATATATTACTGCTTTAGTAGCAGTTTCAATTTACAGAACAAGATTATTAAAAACTTTTAAAGGCATTGCCTATTTAGAAATAATCCAAAATCGAACAAAAAAATTAAAATTTTGTATTTTTAACTCGGACTAGAATAGCTTAAAATATATTAACCTATAATTATAATAGTTTTTTATAATTTATATCTTAATACATTATTCTTTTATAATAATTTAATTAATAAAAAAAAATTTTATCAAAAATAGTAAATTTAATATATTTTCATATTATTGGAAATATAGCTTAAATTGAAATAAAAACTTAAATAAAATACAATTAACAAAATAGCATAAAATAAATTTCTATAAATTTAAATAAAAATAACATAACAATGAGTACACAGGCATAAAATTAAGCCCCATATCTAATTAAAAAAAAAAATACTGGTACTATTTTACTATGGTAAATTCACAATAATTAATTTATTTTTCTAAAGCCAGACCAAATTAATAATCCCTTGATTAAGTACCCTAGATAAATCTATATAAAATACTACAAAGTATACAAAACTCTTCTAAATAAGTTATACAAAATTTACAAAATACAACCCTGACTTCTAAAAAGCCTTTCTAGTAGTAACGCTTAATTTAGGGTTGTTTGGGCTGTTTAAGCTGGTAGTAAAACGACTATAGTCGACATAAAAATGAATACCTTGTTTTATTTGTGTTTAGCACAAAACTCATGAATTAATATTCTTTTTTGTTAAGAATAAATTTGAATAGGTATAAATACCCTAACTTTTTGAGAATAAAAAGTAAATTTTACAAAAATAACTTCGTCCCTCCTGATCAAAAGGATCAATATAAGGCCTAAAACCCAAAGAGTGACAACAGGCAGAGTTAAAAAGGAGCACCCGCAATATAAAGCTTGAGTTACCAGTGTAATCGAAGTTAAACAATATCCCCGGTAATAATTAAATATATTAGAAGGATTAGCTATACTACATTTATAAATATCTAGTCATAAGCCAGTAGGGCACAAAGTAAGGCAACCTCGTTATTAAAAATAATGGTCAAATTGACCGGCTCCAACCGCTGCGCCATTTGCTGCGCTACAGATAAAGGCTAGTATGTACCACACCTAAGCTAAACCTCAACGGTATATCTGCGTTCGTTGCCTACATTTTTTAAAAAAGACAAAACGGTAACTTCACATTTTTTTTGTTTTAAAAAACTCTATCGGTACAGGGGGGGTTTAAGTAATTTCAATTAAAGAAAAAAATTAAAATAGCTATTAAAAATAATACCTTTTAACATAACAAAGAATAGTTCACTATTTTCAAAATAGTTAATAAATTTTTTAGTTTTTACAGGTAAACTATTTACATTAATATTTAATTTATATAAAATTATTCCTAATAAAAAAAAACAAAGCTTCGAATTGCACTATACTAGGACTAAGTCTTTTATGATTTTCAATTTTATATTTAATTAATGAAACAATTATTTTTAATTTATTTAAAATAAACTATATTTATTAATTCTTTTTACTGTTTATAATTAATTTAGTTATATTATTATATTAGTTTTTTTTACTCAATTTAGTAATATATAATCTTATTACTTGTGTAAATGTAAATGAAGGTAATATATATTTTGAGAAAAGAAAGATTATAGAAAATAATACAACAAATGCAAATACTAATTGATTAAAGAAATAAAATGGTATTAATTGTGGCATTAGAAACTGTTTTTAATTTAAGGGTTCTAGATAAATAAAAATTTGTATTTTTATAATGTAAGAACTATCTCTGCTAATTCTTGCTTAAATAGAAAAAAGCATATATAGAAAATGAACTATATTTTGTAATTTTGATAATATAACTATATATATAATGAGATATTGAGGCTATTTGGTTGTTTTATATAAAAATCAAGAGTTTTTTATTTTAAGACTTGAAAAACATAAAAATTGAGTTGAAGATTTAGCCAACAGCTCCATATTTTATTAGGCTTATCTTCTTATTTCTTAGTAAATCTTTTTATAAATTTGAAAAAGGTAGCTGTATAAACATATTACTTGAAATGTTTTGTGAGCTATTTGATTTCATTAAAGAAAATAGAACAATATAATAAATTTAAGGATCTATAAGATCAGCATTGAGTATTATTTTTTATACAAACAAACCTATTTTTTACGATAAATAAAAATTAAGTTTTAGCTAATTTATTGATAATAGCTGATTAATTAAGGATGATTTTTTACACATTTCTAAATTAATTTAACAAAATTTTTTTTTTCTTTTTCTAAATTAATACCAAAAAAATACTTTTTATTTAAATTGAATATATTTAATTAGATTTGCAGCTAGACTTAAAAGCTATTTTTATTAAAATAAACAAAAACTAATTGCAATCAAATTTGACCCAGTAGTAATTTACGAGTAGCCAGGCTCGAACTGACAATATCAACTTGGAAGGCAGAGATTATACCAATTTAATTATACTCGCGTTTAAGCTAAGGGAGAACCTTTTTTTGTTTCTATTACTATATTTATGTTTTTAGCTGTTTATCAATAATAGCCTTAACTTTATTTTTAAAATTATTTTTATATTCTTGTTCTCTTTTAATATAATCATTATTTATGTATTTATAAATAAAATAATTATTAGTGTCACAACTTTAAGCTAAAAAAGCAGCATCAATGATAACTCTACAAGTAAGTTACAACAAATTTACCAGCCAAATTATTACTAACTAATATAACTTATAGCTTATATATATATATAAATTATATTTATCTTTATCTATTAATCCAATACCAATAAATAGCTGTTGTAAACAAAGTAACATTATTCTATACTCAAATAATCCTTAACTCAGATTTTATCTGAAAAAGTCTAAATCTCTAATTATTCTATTATCTTTTTCAATAGAATTAAAATAGAAAACCCTATGCATAATTATTCAACAGTTAACAAAAATAAATAAAAATAAATAAAAATAAATTTAATCAATAATGTAATTAAATATAAGGAAGTAAAGCAATAAATAAAGTTTTATAAGTTGTCATAAAATACCACATAATAAAATGTATATAAAATATTTGTATCTCCATCGGTCAAAATGTTACAAATTATGTAAAAAATTTTTTAAATTAAAAAAGGTCTCAAAATACAAACAGTAAAAAGTTAAAACTTATCAAAATAAAAAACACAATTTTAAATAAAGGTGTGGATTAACAATAAATCAATAAATTATTAATAATAATATTAAATTATAAAGTTAAATAGGATTGTAAAAGAAAAGTTTTAAAAACATTTAGTAAAATAGAACAGTATAAAATGTGGAATAAAAAGCAATAGATACAGAAATTTAATTTAAAATAAAATTAGTAAAAATAGTAAAAATATTAAATTTTCACGTAACTTGAACTAACAAATTAATTTTAAAATTGTTAGATGTCGGTTTGTGTTGTGGGTCCTAAAGTTCTCCTCAATAAAATATAATTTAGCACTATCAATATGAAGAATAAAATTCTCTAAACTAAAACTCAAAATTATAAATAATAAAAAATATTAAAGTCTAGCATATAAACAGTAAAATTATAAAGAAAAATCTATATATAAACAAAATGTAATTTTTTTCAAAAGTTAAGTAAGAATAAGATATAGTAAAAGTTACCATAATAGTACTAGGGATATTTTTAAAAAATAAAATAGAATTAATTATTAGAGTTAATAAAATATATGGAATATAAAAAAAGAATTTAATTAATAAGATTAATGTAAATTTTAATAAATAGATAAGAAAACTTTAGCTTAATAACAAGTTAAATTTTAATTAGTAAAGGAGAGAAAATACTAAAACAGATTTAAATGCTAAAAATTATTTAAAATATTTGCTGCAAATTGTTTTTGGAAATAAATTAGACAAAAATCATTTTTAAAGAATAAAATGTGTTTATGAAAATACTCATAATATAATAAATTTTATAATGGAGATGTTTGAATAAAGCTGATTATAAAGTATTATTTTTGCATTTTTTTTGAATATAATAGATGAATAGGTTGTTTAGAAAATTATGAATTACAAACTTTGTTAGTTATTTTCCTATACAATTAGATGCTACATGTAATGGATATCATCATTTAGCTATGCTTTGACTTAATTCTAGTTTAGCTAATCAATAAAAAAAGTATTTCTTAAGATACTCCATATGATTTATAAAAATAAATTTCAGGTTTTCTTTATGGTTATTATGATAATAAATTTAAAGAATATTAGTGCAACAAACTTATACTTTAACTAAAACTGATACTTTAACTAATACTGCAACAAACTTCAACAAAACAAACTTTAACTTATACTTTAACTGATATAAATAGAGAAAGCTTTCAAATAATAAATTATTAAAATACAAAGAAGTGTAAATAAAACTATTTTTACTATTCCATATAACGTATCATCTATTCAAGGTATTAAGTATCTTAAATAATCACTTTAATTTTATAAAGATTATACAGATTTAATGAGGAATCGAAATAATGAAGAATTAAAAGTTAATATAAATCATTCCAATTAGTTTAAAGATGAAATAAAAAGATTATAATTTATTATTAGATAATTTAACAGTAAATGAAGATCTTCATACAGATTTTAATGAATTAAATATAGAAGTAGAAGAAAAAATCAATAGAAAAAAGTTTAAAAATGAAAGTTAATAAAATATCTTGAATTAGACATAAAGAGGATCATAATATTAAATTAGAATCATTAAATTTTATCAATTTATATTCAGGTTTAATGTTTGTTTTAATTGATGTATTTCCATCATTGAAATTATTAACTCAATATCTTAAAGATGTTGCATACATTTGTAGTAAATTAGAAATTTTTATTCCATGGACATTACCTAGTGGATTAGTAGCTAATCAAAATTATTCTTAAATTAAAAGATGTTAGAATTAAAGCGTTAAATTATAGTAACTACATTTTCAAAAACAAAACAAAAAGTTGCAGATAGAAATTAATTAGATAAAGAAAAAACAAGTTAGAGCTTAAGGTACTTATTTTTACAACATCAGCTGTAATTTATTTTAATGGTTATGCTGTACCTTTTGGAGTAGTAATAAGTATAGGATTTATTTCTACAGTAAGTGCTATAATTTTTTGATTTCGAGATATTATTACAGAAGGTACAATATAGGTGATCAAACAAGTAAAGTACAAAAAGGTCTTACACTAGGAGTATCACTATTTATTGTTAGTAAACTATTTTTTTTTTTT
>Ga0153966_100303_pt1 | contig 23103 bp, 27 predicted proteins | sample TSFL050MetaG_FD_104738 | JGI IMG/M metagenome (GOLD analysis project Ga0153966, IMG submission 104738) | Attine ant fungus gardens microbial communities from Florida, USA - TSFL050 MetaG | ecosystem: Host-associated > Fungi > Mycelium > Unclassified | place: USA: Florida, Paynes | collected... | reverse complement strand
GAATTTCTCTGTGGCTTTTGCATTGGAGGTGAAGAGCTTGTGTGCTTCGTGACATGTGAGGGGGGAGTACTCTGGGCACTCGGCGAAACAGAAAAAGTAGACACGGCGACAATCTATAAGATGGAGATGATCACCAAAGTAATCGCACGTGGAACATCTGGTTGTGCAAAGCATTCTGTAGAGTGTAGCACAGTAAAGACATCCGCCTGGATGCTGAGAATGGTGCGGATGATGTTAGGGCAATGCTTGATGAACTGGCGGGCTCAATTGACAAGCTGCATTGCGCGGCAGTTGAAGTTGCGAAAGCGAGTAAGGGAAGGAATGACTACCTGCAACAGGATCTCGATAGAGTTCTACAGGGAGCCTATTGAGCTGATCGGTGGCAAAACCGGTAGAAACGAGTGTGCAATCATGTCGACCATTGTTGAGCGGACAGAGTATTTCAAGCTATCCATCGTCCAGACTGTTATCGCAGTTAAGTGGCGTCCTGTATACATATTGCGCGAAATCGAATGAATCATTTATTTCCATTGTAGAGCGGCTTTGTGAAAATTTCGTTTCAAGCTTTTTATGCGATGAGGCATGTAATCAAGTTCATCTTCAATCGTGCCATCGGCTGCGTCGTTCCCACTTTCATTCCCACTTTCCAGGCAATAAATAGCACCCGCAAGCCCATGTAGTGGCGAAGGCGGCCTTCCAGGTACAAGTCTTTATAAAACGAGCAAGAAGATAATCCCAAGTGGGTTGATCAAAGTGTTAGTAAGGTGCCTCTTGCTTGAGTGGCTCTTCCACAGTAAGCATGTTATAGAGCTGTTCAAGCAGGATGGCAAAGCGGAGGTCACCACACATTATTTCTGGGGTATGGCGGGAGAGCGGAGGATTGGCAGAGGGATATTCTTGGTTACAGCGGAGGCGAAAGGCTTGAACTGTTTGAACATAAGGGGAGGCGTTGGTCATTTACCATAATAGTGTAAAGTAAAAGTAGAATGGCGATACGTCGAGTGAATGGGTAGGTTGAGACGAAAACTGAGATTGAACATGCACATTCTATCTCATTACTGCCATGAATAAATTGGGCTGCACAGCTGTACTTGGTGTGAAAGTGAAGGTGAAGTCCAACATATCTGCCCTGTAACGATTTAGATTATGAGTAAACCGTGATAGGGGATGTTGTAACTGACATTGATAGGTGTAACCAAAGAATTATATGCCCCAACTGGCATGTGTCGTATTGCAAAAAATCGGGGAAGAGGATCCGGAAGAAGGGGAGATGGTGGATGGAGATGAACATATCCGTCACCAGCAAGAATTTTTGAGGGATCCCACAATGCCAGCTCACCGTTCTTGGGACCAGCAACGATGACACCGCGAGGTCGTGTCATGTCGACATAACCCCAGGCCAAGCGATTAATCCTAGGTCCATGATTGTATCAATAAAAGTACTCGAGGATGTCGGTCACTCTGGTTTTTTTGGCTGGTTGGAATTCATTGTCGTTAAGAAGATCAGGAATTCATATTTCTAGCTGGCTCTCATTGAGGGCACCTGAAAGAGCGCAAGTCGCCAACAAAAGCAGTGATGCCACGCAAAAAGTTGAATTTCATCCAAGTTCAGAACAAACACGCTTATGCTTTCCAGCCCGGCCCTTGACATCACGTGGTGCCATTTCGTGATTCGTCATCCGCCGTGTTGCTGTAGTCAGAAACACGAGCCCATTCCACGTTTTTGCCTCGACTGGTCTGTACCAGCCTTCTAGATCAACGAGCGGGAGGCTGAAAAATTTCCTTTATCTGTGATTCACTCTAAACTAGTCTTGTGTCCAGTCATTAACCTGTCCCTGATATCTCCTAATTCTCTGGCTATATAACATTATAACATATGTGTACTAGGAACTGTTACCATATAACCTGATTACTCTTTGCTGAGCAGGACTATCAATTATACATCACTCCATTTTCCTAGTTGGGTCATCAGAATCTTTTATTTTGTCAAATGATCTCTTTTTCTGTAGATTTTCAGATATCTAACAAAGGTCTGGTCTATCCCTACAACCTAGTCTCTTGTAGCCAATTCCACAACCTATCATCCTCTCAATCTAAAGTTTAACAGATTATGACTAGCATAAGAATTGTAATGACACACTGTAAATGTTGAAGGTTATTGGGTTATCAATAATCAATAGTATATTAGTTGATACAAGATTTGTATAAAATATAATGTACAAGATATTATTGAACAGCACAGAAAACCAGTCTAAAAATGAGGTTTCAAAGGAGTTAGACATATCTCATTAAACCACCAAGAGTTAGATCAACTTGTGATAATTATCAATAGAATAAAAAAGAATCAAAATTACTATCAACTTCTCTTCTTCCCAGAGATACCTCTAAATAAGCCCATAATTTTTTACCTCCCTATAGTACAATGAATCAGATTAACATGATGATGAGTTGAGATTGAGAACTGGTAGGCAAATGGTATAACTTGACATGTCTCTTTAATATCCCAAGGTAATACTTCCTTCTCTGTCCAGCCCAACCCAATCCTTACACACCTTACACCAGACATAGTTGGACATCAACTTTCCAATAAATGACTCTGTGAGGATCAACAGATTATGCACAGAGCCACTCATTGACAAGGTGATACCAAACAGGGTTTGGTGCATGGAGTGCAAGGGATGGGTTGGACTGGATAGACGAAGACGGTATTACATGGGAATGTGGAAAAGACATATGAGGTTGGACCATTTACCAGTAGGTTCTTCAATCTTAACTCATAATCATCACTGATTAATTGCACTGTAGGGTGGTAAGAAGTATGACCTAATTCAGAGGCACCTCCAGGAAACAGAAGAGAAGATAAAGCTTTTTGTTCCCAAGAGCTTATTCATTGAACTAGAGGACATAAGATTAGCCAAATTATCAAACAAAAGAAAAAGTCAGCAGCCATCATCTGAAAACACAGACAAGTCAATAGAATCAAGTGTTTTCGCTGAGCCACTAGGAAAGGAGTACCGATGAGATCAGCGCAGATATCGCGATGTGCGAGCCCTATCTCTTATCCAAGAGAAACGAACAAGACACTTGGACGATCGGTTGAACCTCTGAATACAAAGCCATCGTTTGGATGGGGGGTACGTGGACCATCAGTAGAAATACAGAATAGGAATCAAGTCGAATCGAAAAGCCGTTTCTGCAGAACCAAGCCAAGAGGTCATGAGAGAGAAGGAACTTTGAATCGCAATAGATCAACAGGATATCCTCGCCACTCGTCATGCATCGTACCTATCGCCTGCTGTTTACACATCGATATCATCAGTCTAAACTAATCGCGGCTGTCCCTGACCATGACGACCGTAAAGGAAAAAGCATGAAAGGAATCGACTCACAGTGTAAGATGGAGAGATTAGGTTGAATCATAACTGAGCCACTGGAGAGAGAGAGAGAGAGATGTCAAATCGTAGCATCTTAAATGCAGCGACTGGAGTGGCTCCTGACAGATCAAATGCAGGGACCAGAGTAGCTTACCTAGACATGAGTGATCGTGGGAATTCATGGCAGTGACTCGTGGCGAAATCGACTCTTTGGATATCAGGGGAAGCGCATGGTTAATAAAATTCAACTCGTACCCTATGTCTCCTGGAGAAATTTGAAAAGATTCCTCACCCAGATAGATTCTTCTTTCAATGAGATCACCACAACGTTGTCTGTTTTTGTATGATTGTTTGTTGAGGGGATGGTTTTGTCTCTGATTGGTGTTTGATGAGTGAATCTCCTTTCCACCCAACGACTGACAACACAGACCAACATGCCGTCATTGATAACAACACCAACTCTTTCTATAATACGATGCCTTCCAAGGAAGAACGCGGACTCTACGGCCCGCTAGCCACTGGAGGTCAGAACTCGAAATGGTTCCCGGGCTGAGTGAGAAACGATTCCGAGTATTTTCTGCTGTGAGACGGAGCTGGATGGCAGTAGACGATGGCAGTAAAGGCAACGGCAACGATAGAGTTACACAAGGTAACTGTGACAGCTTCGGTACTTCCTGATATAGTAAAAGGCCAAAATTATACTGCTGACATAAGCGAGTGTGTGACTGTTCCTGTCGGGACCCCGGGGAGGGGTGATATAGGGGGAGAGGGAGGAAGAGATGAGTGGAATGAACCACTACTCCCACACCCGCTTTTCCGGACCTGACCTCGACTTTTGCGAGGACGTTGGGCTGACGCACACCCACAATATCTTTGACGTCTCCGTCCCGTACTCGCGCTCGCGTTCACACTCCCGGCCACCGGCCGATGACGCACGGACCCGGCGAAACAACAGCCTGAGCAGCGTCCAGCCCCCGCCCTCCTCACGTGCTCAAGCGATTGTGATCCCGGGTGCGCATCAACATCGAATGGCGGCGAGTGTCGGTGCTGCACCCCATAACTGGTTTTTCCCGCCGCAGCACTCATCGCCGTCATCCGATTTTTCCCTCCCCACTCCTGATTTTTCCCACGATTTTTTCCCATTTGCGATTCCGCCTCCGAATAGCGGCGGCAGTCATAACAAGGATTTGTCTCCGCTTGCGCACTCTGTTCTCTCTGCTTCGCTTCCCCCCCATCATCATCATCATCCGTACCACCAGCAACACCAACACCAGCATGCTGTTGTCCAGTCTCCGGCAGATAAGCAGGCGGCTATTGCGAGTGAAAAGCGCAGGCGCCGGAGGGAATCGCACAATGCGGTTGAGCGGAGGCGGAGAGATAATATTAATGAAAAGATCAGTGAGCTGGCGACGCTGATTCCAGAATGCATGCTCGATATTGGTTCGTAGTCGTGTTGCTTGTTTTTCTGTGTCTTATAGGTTTGCGTAGGTAATTCGCCTAATTTGGAGGATCAGGTGTTATCGCCCATCTCCCCTGTCGATGTTGTACCTGGTCTCAAAAAGGAAGACGATGTTTCGGCTGCACCGGCTTCGGAAGTGGGCGTCGTCAAAGCCAATAAAGGCATGATTCTCAGAAAGAGCGTAGAGTACATTCGGTAAGTGACTATTCTTTCTAGGTACATGTCTTTGTTCATTCTCGAAAGCTACCTGCAACAACTCGTGACTGCACAAGGCGCTCGGAACCGTGACCTCGAGCAGCAGTTGAGAGTGTATCGCGGGACGTCGTCTTCGCCTGATCCACTGCCCTCTGGCGTTGTCGTTGGCGCAGACGATGTGGTGTTCAAGCTGCCGACGACGAATGAAGACGAGGAGATGGATCTGGGGAGAGGTGACTCAGAGGATAGTTTGAGTGGAGCGAGTCTGCTACAGGAACAACAGCAGCATGCGGAAAGAGGCAGAACGAGGAATGTGAAGCGGCCAGGACCTCTGGGTATACTAACAGATGTAACAATGGAAACTTGAGAGACTTTCTTGCGGAGATATAAATGAATACAAAGGGCATGTCCATTGTTCTTAACTAGGACAATGGCTGTGGTTTCTTTTAAGAGAGGCGGTGCATGGCTTTGCTTAGTGCCATGCTCAGTGTCATGCCCAGCACCATGTCCAATACCACGCCTTTGCCCAGTACCATGCCTTTGCCCAGTACCATGTCCAATACCACGCCTTTGCCTACCACCATGTCCAATACCACGCCTTTGCCTACCACCAAAGCCCATCGCCGTCGTGGATTCAACATCCCTCCCCACTTGCATCCCATCCTTGAAATCTCATTCCCATCCTCCACGTCTGATGACGAGCCGTGCTGTCCAAAGAAACGAGCGACCATCAAGCCCCTCGTCATCACCAAGCTCCCACGATCAGGACTTCCCGTCATCGAGTCCGATGATGATGATGATACGTCGGACTCGGAGTGGTATTCGCGAGAGTTTTCAAAGATTCTCGATACCACCCCATCGCCGACCTATTTCCCAGCTGCACATCGCGACTCCTTCTCCATTGCTCCTCGAGATTCCGCTGGTGTCTCTTGCCATCCGTTTGCTAACCAGTCTTGTCGTCCGCTTCCTCGGATGAGTATTCCTGATGATGTGTGTTCGCCGTGGGGAGATGGTCTTTGGAGTAGCTTGTATTCTGCTGTTTCCACGAGTTGTGATCCTCTTCCGGTATCGCCTCGCGTGGAAGACGAGGATGATACGTTGAGTTTTGCTTTTGTTTTTGAAGATGCAGAGGAGGGCCGGGGAGCTGAAAAGTCCATTCAGTTGGTCACCCCAAAGAGGATGTCTTCGCTGCTCCCTGTCTGTACACCTTCGCCGTCACCGTCACCATCACCATCACCTACCCCTTTCTCGTTGCCGGCGTCTGCACCTCTAGTTCCTCTTCGTCCTCCACGATGTTCGACCATGACTTCGATTTCGTCGCTCCCCTTCCCACCTTGCCCGATCACAGACGAGTTTGCAGGCGAGGATGAGGATGATGAAAGGAGATACGGTCTCAAGTCGAGATGGTCCTCTTCTACGCTAGGCGAAGAATATGAGGCTTCTTCCCTACTCAATGCCTCGAAGAAACTCAGGACGTATTTTCGGGGTGCGAAACGCACTACTCCTTCTTCTTCTCCTCCAGCGACGACAAAGATTTCTATTCCTATTCCTTCGCCTATCCGATTTAGAGGCAAAGGGCAGAAAGAGAACAAGAACAAGAACAAGAAGAAAGCTGCACGGAATGAACGTCAAGGTTTGATGATCATACGCCCGCAAGATTCGTTTTTACCGAGGGTGGAAGAGGAGCTAGAGGTGTCGAGTGGCCGCAGTTTGAGAAGGAAACCGATTCCTGAGGAGATGTTGGTTCGTACTGGTTGAGGCGTTTTCTTTGCAAGTTTTGTATTTTATTGTTATACCCCTTTTTCTCTTGTTTTGCTCGATTTAGATTATACCTTTGTATTTTATACTTCCTTGCGCTCGATTCGCGTGGTCTATCATCTTTTATGAAAACCCTTGCATCACGAAAAGTATCCATCAACCGCTGCTTCGTACTGTAACCCATCAAAAACGTCGTGGGAACGTCAGTCATCTTACATCCATCATCTGTCTCTTCAAATGAGCGAGTATGGGGACGATTATCTCGCTTCAGACGACGTATGTCATCTCTTTCTTTCTGTTTTTTTTTTTTGACCTCGTCGTTCGTTTTTAGCCTACCTTGAACCAAGTCTTGTTGAAACGCACAGACTCGAGCGATATAATTCTGCCATCATCAGCCATCACGAATACAAAAGAGAAGACTAGATGTCCTCTACCTTCTTCATCCTCAAACAAAACCATGACGTTTGTGGATGATGATATTATTGATGTCGATGGTAATTGGTTGAGAAAACTGGATTTGGAACGTCAAATCGCAGAAATCGATGCTCATGTTTTTGGAATCCGAGATAATATTAAGAACCTTAATGTGCAGTTGACGTTGAAAGAGGATCAGAGGGAGGGACTGATGATGAAGTTGCGCGAGATTCAACAGTGTAGTTCTGGTTTGATGACAACCACAACCACAACGATGAAGCGTGCGGACGGTGTCGACAAGTCCAACGGTATAGATTATATGAATGGAGAATTTGATTGGATGGGAGGGTTGAAAGCGAGGATGAAGAGCGTTTTTGGAATCAGCGAGTTTAGACTGTGTCAAAGAGGGTATGTATAGTCTGATCTACCATGATTGCATCTTTATCTAAAACATTCTAGAATTTGCAATGCCAATATGGACGGCAGGGATATCGTAGTCGTGATGCCCACCGGTGGTGGCAAATCACTCACCTATCAACTTCCAGCCCTTCTCACACCTGGATGTACACTCGTCATATCACCCTTGATATCCCTCATCACAGACCAGATATTACACCTCCAAAAACATGCAAGTGAGTCGTTCTCCCAACATTTCGATCCCTCCATGCATAACCCCAATGTCTAAAAAGAAAGCTATTTTTTTTTCCCCTTCCTCCCTTGCTCTCAAATTTGTTTTCTTGCTGGGTTGGTTTCTTCTAGTTAATGCAGCTGCGTTGACTGGAGCTACGCCGTCGGCTCAGAAGAAAGAAATTCATAGGCAGTTGACTAATCTTGCCGAGCGACGACTTCAACCAGGAGAAGAAGAAATCAAGTTGTGCTATGTCACCGTACGTTTTCATTATCTTTACAATAGCTGGGTTTTTCATGCGCATATATACATAGCCTGAGAGAGTAGCAAGGGACACCCATTTCGTCATGCTGCTGCAGAAGTTAATGATGGCTGGTAAATTGGCTCGTGTCGTCATCGACGAAGCGCACTGCGTTTCTCAGATGGGACATGATTTCAGGTACGACGCCAGCTCGTTCTCTCTGTTTTTTTTTCGATATACTCAAATTGTAAGGTAGACCTGATTATCAAAAGCTGCATCGATTGCGCCAGATGTTACCCTCGGTTCCGATCATGGCGCTTTCTGCAACTTGTCCTCCACTCGTCCTCAAGGACTTGTTGAAAACGTTGAGTCTTCCTGATATCGTCGATGGACGAAGTACGTTGTATTGTTTTTTTTTTCCAATTTCGTTTCTTGGCATGAGTGAACTCTTTTTTTTTTTTTTCTTTAGATGCAAAGTCGTCTGGCACTGTTTACTTTTTCTCACCTCTTTATCGGAAGAATTTGCATTATCGCGTCGTGCCGAAGCCGTCAAAAGCATCTGATGTCACGAAAGAAATGGTTGATTATATTCTTGAACATCATCCCAATGACTCTGGAATTGTATACTGCTTGTCCAAAAAAGTGAGTGTTTTTTTTTCCTTCCCGTTGTTTGATTTATTGTAATAAAAACTTTTCGGTAGAATTCAGAAACGGTTGCTCAGGAATTGCAAGAGCTGAGTGATGGCAAGATCAGAACCGGGGTTTATCATGCTGATCGTCAAGGAAATGAGAAAAACAGTCTACACCAGGCTTGGCGGCAAGGGAAGATCAAGGTGGTTTGCGCGACGATTGGTATGTCTCGGTTCACTGTCGTGCATTTCGGTGTCCCTTTTATGAGGAGGTGAACAGCGTTTGGGCTTGGTATTGATAAAGGAGATGTACGGTTTGTGTTGCACCACTCTGTGTGTATTTCCTATTTTTCATGTTTCGAGATTTGGTGCTGAGGCCTCCCATCTTATAGATGTCGGTTAGTAGGAGGAATGTCTTTTTTTTCTTGGCTGAAATTTGACGTTTTACGTGGTTAGAAATCGCTCGAGGGTTATTATCAAGAATCGGGAAGGGCAGGCCGAGATGGAAAAGACGCCGATTGTGTATTGTACTATCGTCCGCAGGACGGATCAACGATTAGCTCAATGGTTTTCAATGACAAGTGCGGTACCGAAAAACGTGCGTCATCTCAATCAAAAAGTCGATGGATCTTGGGTTTGATTTGGATCTCGTTCTTTTGTTCCTGAAAATGCATGGCCATCTTTCTCAAAAGTCCATGCTATGCTCGATTATGCTGAAGATCTTGAAGAATGTCGCAAGATCCAATTTGCAAAGTTTGTGTTGCTGTTTTCTTTCAGTTTTTCTGTTGACGTTTTCGATGAAACTGACGCTTGTGTTTTTGTTCTTTTTTTTTTTCCTTTTTCAAAAGGTATTTTTCACATTCGTCCAATCTATCAATCTCATCGTGGAGCACTGAAGATCAGGATGTGCTTGAGCGTTGTGGTCATTGTGACAATTGTACTCGACCCCCGGAAACCATCGAGTGTAGAGATGTCTCGCTTTATTCTTGGCAGCTGTTGCAGATCGTGCATCACATTCATAAGAATCGTGGGAAGGCTACAGTCAACATGTTGGCGGGCTTGGCACGGAATGCGGGAGGGGCTTTTGATGTATCATCTGGTAGAAAGAGGGGGCGAAAAGAGAAGGAAAAGGTCACCTTGGCTTTGGATGATGTTGCTGGCGGCACTGTTGATTTGTCGAGAAATGTGAGTCATGGTTTGTGATTGCTATGAGATTGAGGTTATTGATTGGCAACGGAAATTAGAGTATCGAACATCTGATCATTCGTCTCTTGATCAAGGGATATTTCACAGAGGAGTATCAGCAAACGGCGTATACTGCCAATGTATACATTGTCCCTGGTCCTTTAGCCAATCGATTCATTCATGCCACACGGGAGGATATTGAAAGGGCGACGAGACCGATGATACAGATGACTGTTCCCAAGCATGCACCCAAAGCGCGTCGCCCTCGAAAAAAGTGCACTGAAGATGTGGATGAGGACAGAAGTGATACACCTGTCGCGAAGAAGCGGAAGACAGCTGATGATAGTTCATTAACGGATAAGGGCAAAGGAAAGCAAACGACGACGATAGATATCATCGACTTTGATGATATGGATCTTGATAACGCAGACGATTCCCATTCCCAACCGACATGGAAAGGAGTCTTGTCGGGATCTGTTGTCCCGAAAAAAAGAAGTCCAGATACACGAGGTGCTGATGATGGTAGGAGTGAATGTGAGATTATTGAAATTGTAGAAAATGTGAGTGATGAAGATTCGGATGAGGTGGTGTATGAGTGGTCTACGTCGCTACGTCAGGAACCTACTGCGAGAAGGAAGAGGATAGTTGGAAAGGAGAGGAATTCTGTTGATGTTGATGAGGGTGAAGTCTTGGTTGTACCATCGGACTAGGAGTTTTAGTGTATTAATGAACAGTTTTTTTAAAATTTTTTTATTAACAATATTCATGCGAGTTTCGTTTCTCCCTGATCTATCAAGTCCATTTGACAAAGCCCGCATTTTTGAGATGATTCTGTTGATTTGACGTATCAACTCAGGTTGAGGTGTATTGTGCATAGAGGATAGATAGATTCGAGAACGGTGTCGAAGTCGACACACGTGTGTATTCGAATATATCAAGAAAATGGATCGAGAAATTTTTGATCGAGTCGCATTCTCGGGTCAGCATCTTTAGCGTTTGTTGATTAGTTCGGAAAAAAAGAAGCTGGCCCCTTTCAGGCACTACCGCCTTGGGGAGTATGGGCTCTGTCGAGTTAAGAAGTATTAGCGACGTTGAATTTTTTTGAGGTCTTTTGATAGAGTCAACGAGGTAGACATGTGAGGGTATGAGAAAGCTTTCAAACCCACTGGGGATAGAGTTCACAAAGCTACTCAATCGGAAACAGTCATATTAAGTGCCTCTTGCCCAGAGTTTTGGATGCAAGGTGACTTGACCAAGGGGCGGTGAAAAAATGCTTAAATCAGTGGTATCCGTGTTGTGAGACCCATACAAGCTTTGACCAACTATAGGGTGGCATGGCCAGATCTAGTGCCTTTACCGGATCGGGGATGACACAATTCTGGAAAACTATTCTGAGGACAGATCTCCCACTGCATTACCAGTCACATATTACTCCACACTGTTATGATAGTAAATACTACTATATGGCAACCACACCTCTCTTTCTCCTTCGGTTACATGCCTTCTGTTGATGCATTCCTGGTGCCAGGCCCTGCAGCCTGAGTTGTGTCTTGGTACTCGTTGCAGAATAGAAATTCCAAAATTAAAAGAAAGGCAGGTCACCTAATCCTGAGCTCCTGATTCTTTCCGCCAGTCAGATATTACACAACATGACATCCTGTATTGCGCGCACTATTAAATAAGAACATACATCGCATAAATTAACATTGACTACAGAAACCTGTTCTGACAGTCTGGTGAACCTAAACCCAAATCCAATATCAAATACACGAAATGTCATGTGCAGAAAAAACAAAATAAATACATCCCTGAGATTTCTTCTCAAGTGCTCGCCTTCGGCTGCTTCAAAGCCGAACGAAGAGGTGCCTTGGGGATCAAGCGATGCGCCATATCAATCCTCACCCCACATTCGTTCATCCATCCTTCGCCGTACTCCGGATAGTCATCGAGATCCGGGGGATACTCGGCTCCTGGTGGAGGTGGCTTAAATGCACCTTCGTTTGTCCACAGCTGGTCCCTATTAGAAGGCGTTAATCACAGTCGAACAGTCCACTGAGTACAAGTGAGTGACTCACCCATGGCGGTTAAACCACCCTTTCCGTCTATCAGGAAGGACAGGTGATGGACAAATCAAATTCTCATTCCACCTAACACATCGTCCAAGAGCCAGATTACGTGACGATTCGTTTGGGTTGAAACGGAAACTCGGTCGATCGATTTGATCACCGTCGGATAAACGACGCTTGGGTGTTTCATGTGTTGAATGAAGCTGAACAACCCGGCGCCCATAATCGTCTACTTGTTGACTTTTGCCACCAGCCGTTTTGGAGTCATAAGGTAATGTCGAACGCCTGCCATGTGGATGAGTAGTTGCTGTTGAACCAGGAGGATAACGTTTTGCCGAAGTCTGAAGAAGAGTTGTGCCAACACTCTGTTGTTGGACGTGGAATGGATTTGACGATTGCTCACTGCTTGTTTCTGAAGGTGATGGATTGCGTACTGTCAATACCGGCTTTCCTTGCGGAAAATCTTGTTCAGTTGATGATGAATCAGATTCTTCAAGAGCACCATCCCAATATTTAGCTATTGAGCTAGGTACGTTACGTGATGGAATGGAAGAATGGGCATCTTTAGATGGACTAATGCCAACTGGGGCGACAAAACTCATTGGTGTGCCACGCTCTCTTGGAATCGCTGGTTCCACACGTGGAGGTGGTAGGACATCTATCGAAGACGTGTTTACCTGTCGACCCTGGACAGGGGCTCCATGTTTAGTAAGACGAGTCGAAAGACTGGAATCTTCATTCATAGGAGGTGGTGCTGGAGTAGTAGAAGCTGTTGAACCGAATGAGGCGTTACGTGACCATGAGCCTGAATTTGTCCTCGTCCTTGCCAAAGGTGCCCGAGGATCTGAAGGCTGAGCAACAGAATAGGCTAAAGTCGGGACGGCTGTAGCACTTCTACTTGTCTGTGATTCATAGGATGAAACTGGGGTTACAGTGTACGCATCACTCGGAAGTTGCCTGCCAAATTGTGGGTGGTGTGACGTTTCCTGAGGAACCATTGACTGGGAACGATAAGGTTCGAAGGAAATACTAACTTCCGATCGGTTCTTGGAAGATAGAGGTGCTGTGCTCTTGGGGTGAAATGGTACATTGTTAGGTATTCGATGAGAATCGGCTATAGCAGTATGATAAGGATCATTTAAAGATGGAGGCGGTACACGATATTTCCCAGGTGGAGAATTGCTTTGAGACCTGTATTGCGTTCCAGATGGCGTACGATGGGAGGAAGATTCCGGAGAAGTTGTCCGCGGACGTAACATTTCTCCAGCTAATACTTTCGGAGGACTGCCTCTATGTTCATTCCGCGAGGATATGTGGAATTCAGGACGGGAAGACGACAGATTTTTGTGGGTATTTGGGGGAGGCACGTAAACATTTGCAATACGATCTGAAGATAGTTGTGTAACTGCAGACAACTGGAGACCAAGTACACTTTCTGTTCGATGCCTCGGGCTTGTGCTTAGTCTGGGCTCAGCCTGACGAGGTGGAGACGAGCGCGTGGGATGACCGCTGTTTCTTGTGTCCAAAAGTCCCTTTGTAAACTCAATATTGGATACAGAAACAGAGTGACCAGCCTGAGAACGACGGTGGGACTGTGACGAGGAAGGGGGGTTAAGAGCGGGTGAGGCATATTGGGGGTGTTGTTGTTCGGTTGGAGGAAGCTGCACCACGACAGTAGCACGTGGCAGAGGTGTATCATATATCGCATCCGCACTCGATACGAGAGAACGAGTATTCGAGTATTCCCTGCGCAGCTCCGGAGCTGGCGGTGGAATAGGAACTCGTGAATACGAAACAAAATTTTGTCTCTCCCTCTCAGTCTTTTCGCTCACCCAACGATCATCAGCAAAAGAAGGGATATACTTTTCTTGATCTCCGACAACAACAGTCGAGTTTCTCTTGTTCATGTAATTTGTTGCTCTTCCCTCTTCTAATGATTCGACAAGAATTGAATTCGCAGGGCTCCTCGCAGCTGTTGGCATCGGCTCCATGATTGTGTCATCTGAGTTTGTTTCTGTGACAGGAGGATTAGGGACGGGGATGTGTAAACGCGCGTCCTCAGGACTACCAGTTCCAGGAGAGCCCTTTCTCTCGTTTCCAATACGTGTAGCCTGCGGACCCGGAGTGAAGAGGGGGATCAACATACCATTATCAGCTTTTTTTGGGGCGGTATATAGGGGACCTGTGGCCATGGAATTGTATTCAGCATTCATACGTGCCTCGAGTGAAACGTCTTCTGATTCCGCCTCTGAAGGGGGAGTAGTCGTCATCGAATGCCATGCATGTCCGCCTGACGCATTGTGAGCTGGGAAAACGGGAACCGGAGAAACTGATGTCGATAATGATGATGGAGGAACTGCAGCTGCCGCGACGGTGGGGCTGACTTTAGAGGCCAGACTTACGGAACGATTGTTGTTAGTAGATGTAGAAGGCATCGTAATGGGTGTTGGTGAATTGAATGTGCCAGCAACATGGAGGCCTTGAGCCATATCAGAACAGATTCAACCGGAAATGAATTTTGTCACCTGCTAATGAGGTTGATCCATCCTCATGACTTCTGCTCAATTGTCCTGGACAAGATCTACTAATTGTCGACCCTGCTGCTCCAGTGAGTGGTGGGAACGGTACTGTGTTGCTATTACCACTGATCGAGTTGTGCCTCGTTGCAGCCGCGCCACTGGCTCGTCCTCTTTCCCCTCGTTGAGTCAATGGACTTAGGTATGGGCTTTTCACCGCTAGCATGCTGTCAATTGACATTGCAGGAGAAACAGGGGAGGGACTAGTTGAATATGAGTCATCTGTCGCGGTGTCATTAGATTGAGAGCAACAGTCGGACCGTCCAAAATTAATAGTGCCACGGCTGAGAATGCCATCAGATTGAGTAGGCGGTCGGGATGGAAAGTCTCGAGCAGTTAAATGGGGTATTCTAATGGTAGGACCAGTGTAACGTGACGGTCGTTGAGGGTCCGAGACCAGCGGAAAACAAGTGATGGTATCTTCGTATCGAGGGGAAGAATAATAATCGCTCGGCGCAGTCATGCACTGAGAACTTGAGTCGTATTCAGGCTGTTGGCCGTAGCACGAGCCAAGCGTCGGTGCCTTGAAGACACGGGCGGAGAATTGACGTAGGCGTGCGGGATAGACCTTGAAACAAATGCAAGTTACAACAGCAACAAACCATTGAACAAGAGCTTACAGGTGTATTAAGTGATCTGGTGCTTTGCGACTTGGACGAGACGGATGAATACATGGTGGGTATATTGGATGACCTAGCATCGGTATTCGGTAGGAGATGGAGTTGCTGATATATGTATGTTCCTTTCACATACTAACACGAGTCTGACTTGAGGTGATCCATGCGGCCTTGGATCGAGCGTAAAAAAGTGGATGGCAGCTGAGAGGTTTTGTGTAACAATGATGGTAGTGCCGTACTGGTAAGATCCTAAGCAGCCGCGATTGTGACTATTCATTTAGGACTAACAGAAGTTGTTGGTGGACGCATGTCAGGTTCTGAGTTTCGCAGTCCTGATGGATTCTTCAACGGTCATAGTCGAATAGGACATGTTAAAAGGGGCCGAGATAAAATATAAATTTTGATAGTATTGATGCTTACTTCAGCACTATTCCCTTGGTAGAGTAAACTACACTGGTTTTTTGGAGCGATGCATGCTTTGCAGCAGGAGATACTACCAGCGAGTGGTGTAGAATTTGCTACCAGTCTCAAGCTATTGCCTTCAACACGACAGGATTCTGCTTCGTCGAGTGTCCGACACGAAGTTGTGGCTCGTGTTTTATGCAACGTGGTTGTCGCAAGGTCAAATATTCTCCGTATTTTTGAGGTCCGCGAAGAGCCCGCCCCAGTTTCTACCCAAAGTGAGGATGAACGTGAACGAAAAGGAAAGGTGCGGAGGGGGACGGAGGCTGTTGAAGGTGAAGTTGAGATGGACGAGCAAGGCGAGGGTTTTGTCAATATATCACAGGTGATTTACTGTCCCATGCATCAGCCAAATACATGTTTTCTCTGCATGTGGATTAGTTTTTGAGACTGAAATCGTTACTGACTAGTCCATTCGTTAATTCAGTCTGCAATCCAGAAAAACACCAAGCAACCTACTGTCACGCGCTTTTACTTCATTCGCGAGCACAAACTTCATGGGATCGTCACCGGTCTTGAAGGAGTCAGGATCATGGCTTCCCTTGAAGATAAACTAGACCGGTTACTTGTTTCTTTCAAAGACGCCAAGGCACATAATCTTTGTCTCTATTTCAACTGAAATCTGACCCGCGATAGATTGCTCTCCTGGAATGGTCGGATACGGCACATGACCTTATTACTGTGTCAATTCACACTTATGAACGAGCACCCCAATTGGTACGTAAACCCGACAAAAATCATCCAGCTCTTGTGTTTATTTTGTCTTAGCTCTCCCTTGACTCTCCTCTTTTCTGTGCAGATCTCCGTGTTGATCCTCATTCTCGTTGCGCGGCGCTCTCCCTCCCAAAGCATGCCATCGCCATTCTGCCATTTTATCAAACCCAAGCTGAACTCGATGTTATGGAGCAAGATCAATCTCAGTCCAAGTAGGTCGTTCAGTTCATTATGTTCGTTTTTGTCCCCTCATGGTGTGGATTGCAACAGGGATGTACCATACTCTCCGAGTTTCATTTTAGATCTTCCTATCCAGGTCGAAGAAAGTATCCGTAACGTTATTGACTTTGTCTTCCTCCCTGGCTTCAACAATCCTACCCTCGCCATCCTTTTCCAAACTCAGCAAACTTGGACAGGGTACGCTGCCAAATAGAACCCTCTATTCACCTCATGAAATTAATCTACACAGTCGACTTCGTGAACTCAAGGATACAGTCCGATTGATCATCTTCACGCTTGACATCATGACTCAAAACTCCAGTATCATGACATCCGTTCAAGGTCTTCCCCATGACGCTTTCTCATTATTGGCTTGCTCAACTGTATTTCGTGGCGTTGTTGTAATAACTGGTAATTCTGTGATCTACGTCGACCAATCCTCTAAGCGAGTCGCTTTGCAAGTAAATGGCTGGGCTACACGGATGAGTGATTTGTCGTATCTCCCTCTTAGCGAGGAAGATGCATCACAGAAGCTCATATTGGAAGGATGCCGATCAATTATGGTTGACGATAAGACTGTATTCTTGATCCTGAGGGATGGTATGGTATATCCTATCGAGTTTGTTGTAGACGGGAAGACAGTGTCGAAACTGTCAATGTCACGCGCCATTGCACAGACCACAATCCCAACAGTTGTTAGGCGTGTGGACGGAGATCATATCTTTATCGGGAGCTCCGCGGGTCCATCCATCCTTCTCAAGGCTACACACGTTGAGCAGGACGTAGAAGAAAATGAAGCTGCAGTTTCTGCAGCTGTGGTGACTGAGGATGTGATGATGGATGATGATGACGGTACGCCGCCTTCCCAGCTTCAATTAGATTCAAGTGTTAATGCATGAGAACGTGTAGATATCTACGGTGATTCAAAAATGGAAGTTGAACCAACGGTGAACGGAGTTATGCATATGAAGAAGACCAAAACTATCATTCAGCTCTCACTGAGAGACTACCTCCCCGCCCACGGCCCTATTTCCAGCATGGCATTCTCTGTTGCTATGAACGGGGTGTGTTGTCATCGCGAATCATGTTCATCTCAAAAATGACCAAAATTAATGTAGGAGAAGCCAGTGCCAGAACTCGTTACGGCTACTGGTGTAGGTAATCTGGGTGGTTTCACCCTCTTCCAGGTGGGAAAGCCTCTATCGTCCCTAGTCACATTTCTGATACCATGTCATTAGAGAGATTTACCAGTCCGTAGAAAGCGCAAGATCCTTGCTATCAGCGGATCTCGTGGAATATGGTCTTTACCCATACGTCAACCCCTACGTAGCAATACTGCAGCTTATGGTGGACAAGACAATGATACACTCATTCTGAGCACTGATATCAACCCATCACCTGGCTCTTCCCGCGTACGTGGTCCTTCCTTTCGCGGCGTCTTCACAATCTGAGTTTCGTTTGTTTCTTGTCATAACAGATTGCAGTCCGTTCAATAAACCGTGACGTCTCTATCAAGACTCGAACACCAGGCTTGACGATCGGTGCTGCACCATTTTTCCAACGGACAGCAATATTGCATGTCATGACCAATGCCATACGCGTCCTCGAACCTGATGGCACTGAACGGCAAATTATACCTGATAAAGATGGCAATATGCCGAGACCGAAGATAAGAGCCTGCAGTATTTCAGATCCGTTTGTACTAGTTTTGAGAGAGGATGATTCCATCGGGCTGTTTGTTGGAGAAACAGAGAGGGGAAAGATCAGGAGGAAAGACATGTCGCCAATGGGTGATAAGGTATATTCTCCCTCCGATGACAATAATATTGACTTCACTTATATATATATATATATATATATTAGACATCAAGATATCTCTGTGGATGTTTCTTTTTAGATTCGACTGGATTGTTTGAGGCGCAGCTCGAGAACAAATTACCGCCATCTGCCACATCGACGCTGCAAGCTGCCTCAGGAGCCAAGTCGCAATGGTTACTATTGGTTCGGCCACAGGGTGTCCTCGAGGTCAGCGCTCTATCAGCCGTGTTGCATTCTTATCGTATCTGATGATGATAATACAGATCTGGACCCTACCAAAGTTGTTACTCGCATTCTCTACATCGGCCTTAGCCTCTTTGCAATCAGTATTAACGGACACACACGACCCCCCAGTATCATCTCCACCCCAAGATCCCCCTCGCAAGCCTCAAGATCTAGATATTGAGCAAATCTTATTGGGTCCTGTTGGGGAAACCTCTCTAGTTCCTCATCTCTGTGTGAGTAGAAACTGGTTATCGGATATGGCTGTCTTATTGTTTGTCTCATGTGCCCTAGGTTTTCTTACGTTCCGGTGAATTGGCCATTTACGAGGCCGCCGTTTCAGGCTCGAGAGATGCAGAAAACCCACCCATAGATTCCAAACCCCGAGCCACATCTCTCCAGATTAAGTTCGCAAAAATTGCATCCAAAGCCTTTGACATCCAACGACCGGAAGAAAATGAAAAGAGCCATATATTGGCTGAGCAGAAGAAGATAAACCGAGTTTTTATTCCGTTTGTGACTTCACCCACGCCAGGTGTCACGTACTCGGGCATCTTTTTCACTGGTGATCGACCGCATTGGATATTGTCAACTGATAAGGGTGGAGTGCAAGTTTATCCTTCGGGGCATAATGTAGTGCATGCGTTTACACCTTGCTCGTTGTGGGAGTCGAGAAACGACTTTTTAATGTATACTGAAGAGGTGAGCTTCCCTTACTCTTCTTAGAACAGCGGCGCTCACATGGAAACAAGGGTCCGGTTCTGCTTGAATGGATTCCTGATTTTCAATTCAGTAGTACGCTGCCATCCAGGTCAATACCCCGTGGACGGGCATATTCAAGCATTTTGTTTGACTCTTCGACGAGTTTAATTGTTGCTGCTTCATCGTTGCAGGCAAGATTCACATCGTTTGATGAGGATGGGACCAAGCTCTGGGAACCTGATGGTGAGTATATCAAAAACGTCTTTCATGGCATTTGATTAACTTTTTTCGATTGCCGACTACACCCGCTGTGATCATCATACAGCTCTGAATATCTCTGAGCCATATGCGGACTGTTCTGCGTTGGAGTTGATTGCCCCTGATATCTGGGTCACAATGGATGGGTCAGTCGACGGCTCTCGGCTGCGGATCAAATAACTCACATTTCAATATCTAGATTTGAATTTGCAACAAATGAGTATGTCAACGATATGGCCATCGTGACTCTGGAAACAGCTGCGACGGAGACGGGAAAGAAAGATTTCGTAGCTGTTGGAACCTCGATTGATCGTGGCGAGGATCTTGCCATCAAGGGAGCGGTACGTTTTCCACGTACCGCATTTGATTTAAGCCTTAAGAACCGATATTATAGACATATATTTTTGAAATTGTAGAGGTCGTTCCTGACCCAGCTGTCTCTCAGCGCCGGTGGTATAAACTCCGTTTGCGGTGTAGAGACGATGCTAAAGGACCCGTAACTGCCGTATGTGGGCTAAATGACTATCTCGTGTCATCCATGGGTCAAAAGGTGAGCTTTTTGTTTCAAACTTTATTTTTCGAATCTGTGTCAGGAATCCCAACGTGTTGTAGTGTTGGCTATTAGCACCGTATGGCTGACACTGACGCTCGTCCGTTTCCATCTCATTTCATTCATTACACCTTGTCTGTAACTGATGTGGCTTTTACCCCAGATTTTTGTCCGTGCATTTGACTCTGACGAACGCCTTGTGGGTGTCGCATTCATGGATGTCGGGGTCTATGTGACTTCGTTGCAAACCCTCAAAAACCTACTATTGATCGGGGATGCAGTGAAGAGTATATCTTTTGTAGCATTCCAGGTCCGTAGCACTACATTCAGGCTTGAAAATGGTCAGTTGATACTGGTATTTTGATGGCTACCGTAGGAGGACCCGTACAAGCTCGTGCTGCTTTCGAGGGATATTCATCGTGTTTGCGTTACTAGCGCAAATTTCTTATTTACTGAAGATGATCTGCGGATTGTGACAGGCGACGAGGAAGGCATCATGCGCATCTATGAGTATAATCCGCAAGGTCAATTTCTTGCGACAACCTCCTGATCCGTGCTGACCATATTGGTTATCCTACTTGTCATTCTAGATCCTGATTCTCGTGATGGACGCCATCTACTCCTGAGAACCGAATTTCATTGCCAACGTGAATGTCGCACTACAGTCACAGTCGCTCATCGGACAAAAGAGGATCCACCGATACCCAATTCGAGGATATTGGCTGGTGCGTGAAATCAGTAGTATTAAATTCTCTTCAGCTTTTGATGAATGGTTCGCTGAAAGGCTCGACCAACGGGTCACTGTCCTCGTTGACAGTTCTGGAAGAAACTTCTCATAAGCGACTGGCACTCTTACAGGGTCAACTGATGAGAAGTTTACAACATACAGCTGCGCTTAACCCAAAAGCCTTCAGGTGAGTCCCGTCTCTTTCCAAATGCCGACCCATAAATGACCCATTTAAAGAATTGTGAAGAATGATTATGTTTCGAAACCGCTAACAAGAGGTATATTGGATGGGAATTTACTCAGTCACTATGAGGGTCTACCAATCAATCGACAAGTAGAGGTTACGCAGCAGATTGGGACCGACAGAGTAAATGTACTACGGGATTGGATTGAGGTCAGGGGCTCCTGGTAGTCCATCCCTCAATGGCGAAGTCGATTTAATTGGAAAGTTTTACCCATTCCATGTATTGAGTAAGATTATGAGGCGAACGATCCAACGATAAGCAATTTGACTATAGGGTATATTGGAGCTATATTGGAGCATCACTATTGTTTTTTTGGGCTCTCCCTTTGTTTTTCTGCCACGTTACTGTGCCCCCAAGTGTGCAGCTAACTGTTGATCAAATTTATTTACGGTAAATGTCAGTTGTTTGGATTCAAGGTCGTAACGCATCGTAGACGTCCTACTGCCACATGCCTTTCGGTGAAATCATCTGTGGTTCACCTGGAAGTGGCAAATCCACGTATTGCTACGGTAAATATCAGCTTTTCAGTGCCATCAACAGACCAATAGCTGTTGTCAACCTCGACCCTGCAAATGATGCGATACCATATCCTTGTGCGATCAACATATCTGAACTCATCTCCCTGAAGGAGGTCATGGACGAATACGGTCTCGGTCCAAATGGCGGGATGTTGTATTCAATGGAATACCTGGAGACTAACTATGACTGGCTCGAGGAGAAGTTGAACGAGCTAGGGGACGATGCATATGTCCTTTTTGATCTGCCTGGACAAGTGGAATTGAGCACAAATCATGATAGTATCAAGAGGGTTGTCAAGAGATTGGTCAAGAGCGGATTCAAGGTGCGTCATTACACAAACTTTGCTATCCTTTTCACTTATAATTCATCCAGGACAGTTAGCCGCGGTGCATTTTTGCGATGCTCACTATATTACCGATGCAGCTAAATATGTTTCTGTATTGCTCCTCTCATTGAGAGCAATGTTACATCTTGAACTACCGCATATCAATGTCTTATCAAAGATTGACCTTCTCAAACAGTATGGGGAACTTGGTGCGTTTATCAATTGTCGAGAATTTCATTCATAATCATACTTGACAGAATTTAATCTTGACTTCTACACCGAGGTTCAGGACTTATCCTATCTCGAAAACTCGTTATCATCATCTTCACCGGCCAGATTCTCAGCTCTCAATATGGCTATAATTTCCCTCATTGAAGATTTTAGCCTTGTTGGTTTCGAAACACTAGCAGTTGAAGTGAGTTTTGGTACTACATGCCTCTATGCCTGTTATCGACTATAACATCTGTAGGACAGACATTCCATGTTAAACCTCACTAGGGTGATCGATCGGGCAACAGGCTACGTGTTCATCCCTCCCCCTGGTGCCCAACCTCCTCCAGATACTATAAATCAAATGGACAATGCTCCTGATTTGCGGCCCAATGCACACGGCCTTTTCTCCTCTGCAGCAGGACCACTGAAGGGCCCTCTCAGTGATGTTCGCGATGTACAAGAACGCTGGATCGATGAACGGGATGCATACGATGCACATGAGAAGCGTCAGTGGCGTAAAGAGGGAGAGATTATACGAGACAGGCTGGCATCTTCTCAGGAGCAAAAAGACGAGGTTGTTGACTAAAATGTCGAACACTGTTATGGGCCAAAATTCAGAATAGAAATATTTTTCGTCGTGATTCAGTATCAAAACAGTGAAACAGAGACAATACATAATATGAAGATGTGGACAGTAAAGTTGGGTCAAAGCTGAAGGCGGGCACCCATGACGAGCGGGTCCTGAGCCCCAGAAAACAGTTTTGGCTTGCACAGGTACAGGTGCAGGAGGGGGGTGGGAAAAGAATAAGGAAGCAGCGGGGAAGAAGTTGGTGCCCATCGCAACTTGTTCGAGATCATCCCGGTACTAGAAACTTGAACAAGGACCGCTGATGCTGACACCATATAGACTAAATTGGTTTACTGTCGACAGGTCTGGCATTCATTCTGTCTAACATCGTCCAACCAAACTCCAAATAGATTTAACGT
>Ga0153966_100297_pt1 | contig 23608 bp, 37 predicted proteins | sample TSFL050MetaG_FD_104738 | JGI IMG/M metagenome (GOLD analysis project Ga0153966, IMG submission 104738) | Attine ant fungus gardens microbial communities from Florida, USA - TSFL050 MetaG | ecosystem: Host-associated > Fungi > Mycelium > Unclassified | place: USA: Florida, Paynes | collected... | reverse complement strand
TTTTAAAAATTAAAGAAAATTATACATATAAATTTTTTTTTTTTTTTTTATTTTTTTTTTTTTTTTTTTTTTTGTTCAAAAATTTATAACACAGTGCTCACTCACAGTCCACAGTAGACTATCTACAACAAGTTGCCTACTAGCACCTTAGGGACTGTGAGATAGATGGCAATGGGTCAGTCAAAGGAGCATGAGCAAACCGGCTACAGTCTGCTAAGATGTGTCGACATGTTTCTACCTGGCAATGGCCACATGGACACTGAGTACACTCTGCAGGGAAAAAGTGCTGTCTGAACTCCCCAATGGGAGCATGGTTGAGAATGGCTTGAGTCATCCTGGCACACAATGTGACCAACTCAGCAATAAAAGGAAGCCAACTACCACCTTTGGCATAGGAGGGCTGGAGAGGTTTGCGGTTACCGCCTTTGAGGGGTAGGAAGTGGCGACCTTGGGATGAAGGATAACTGAAGGAGGATCTCCAGACATCGAGGCAGGAAGTGGTGCTCTTAAAGCAAAGAGCATCGAGTAAAGTAGCTGGGTGACGACCAGCAGTGATACGAGTATTGGTGACATCTTCATGGACCAAGTGGTGAAGAGACCACTGGGCTTTGCTCAGACAGTCCCAGAAGTTGATGGAGATATCAGGGTGTTGAGTGAAGAACTCCCTAAGGGCACGTACTATGAACAGCGAGTGGGCTTGGCCTGAGTGCACCAATGCGTCAACTGCTCTTCTAGCTGCACTTAGAGAGTCAGTGATGAGTATAATATGCTTGATATCGAAGGAAGTGGCCTTAGCGACACCAAGTCTGATAGCAAAAAGCTCTGCATCTAGAGCTGTAGCTCGTCTAGCAGGTGCCTTGGATGACAACACCTGTACTCCTAATCTCCAGAAGTGTGCAGCAGAGACAGCCTGCATGTTCCTAGGAGGAATAACACTTGCATCAGTGACCACAACAAGTGTAGAGGGATCGGAGGATGCCTCATGACACAACTGGTCATTGTATTCAACTAATGCCTTCTCCATCTGTGCTTCTTCCTTAATTCTCTGTTGCTTGAAAGCTTTGTACTTCTGTTTAAATTTATTATCAGAGTTGTAAGAGATGAGAGTATTCAATGTATTAGTAGAGGACATGGTTGTGGTTGGAATTTAAGAGAGAAAAAATTTAGTGAAGTTTTTTTATCACTCTGATCAGATGATAATTGTATTTCTTATATATTAAGGGTTTTAGAGGCTTAGCTTTAAAGGGAGGATACTGTTATACTCTAGAATTTTTGTAGTTATTTTCTTTTTTTTTCTTTTTATTTCATTCAATTAATTAATTATCATTATTATTATTCTCCTTTTCATAATAGATCTCCTAGTTTGTTAAATCTCATGTAATTACATTGTAGTCCATGTTGTGTTGTTGAGCCAAATTAACAATTTACAGCAAAATAATAATATTTTAGTACTCTAACAAGACTAATCTATCACCAGAACAAGAACAGCAGCTCCTACACTCCTCTATAATGCACTCAGATCATACCTTTTAGTGTAAACACACTCAAGAGACAGAGTAATGGCCATGAACACCACTATTGTTATGAACTGCTATTTTTCTAAGTTAATATTTATTTTCTTTTTCTTTTCTTTTAATTATGTAATACCATCAGATCAGTAAACAGTAAATATAGACAAACAATTGAATGTGTATAAGTAGTGTATAAAATCCAATAGGAACTCTAATGAGTTCTCTTTGTCAACTCTGATAAAGAGTGGGATCGAGGTTAAGGTTACATAGCCACAACTAAGATTCTTACACTAGAACTCATTTCCACATCCAGACACTGATTGTCTCGATCTTTGTCAATCTCATTCTCACTACTCTCTTGGTGTGCAGTCATCTTAGACCAATCCCAACTTCCTCATAGCCAGGCCACAGGCTTAAGTGGACTGACTAGGAAGTTTAGACCCCAGAGGTGGACAGCTAGGACCAGGCTCAGGTACTAGCTTAGATCAGACCTTATAACTGAGCAGTGCTCTCTAGTTACTTGTATTTCTTTCATACTATATACTTTGTGCTACTGGTCTATTGTGATCAGTCTATGCAGAGGAATATCGCCGCATCCTTAAGAAGGCAATTAGAGTAGGGATCTCCTTCTTGGAGTGATAGCCACAGTATTATTAGGGCAGTAGTCAATAAGACAGTAGGCACCTGGCTGGGAGAAGAATTGTGTGCCCTAGTAAACGTACTGTGAGCCCTTTGAAGAAAATGACGAGTCACCCTCAACAAATACATACACCCTTTCTTTTACATTCAAAACTCTGTCCAGAACATAACACAATGTCTTTGGACCAATACAATAAACTCATGAGCAACATGCTCAATGAAAGGCATGCCCTTGCCAAATTAAGGGCAGAACTAGAAGGGAGGTTGTACAGGCATTGTGGGAGGTTTGGACACCTCACCTGAAAATATAGGAGTGGAGAAGTACAGAAAAAGAAAATGGTAGTAGGCAAGAAATTCAAAGTATTGAAGAGTCGAGTGATGCAGTGCAGAGTGAAGAAGATGAGAAGACAAGAAGTAGTAGAACAGAAAGTGAAGTGTTTCTGATGTGGGTAGAAGGGACATAAGAAGTGGGAGTGTCCAGAAGAGAAAGAGAAGAGGAGAGAAGAGGCAGCCCCCCCACGAAGGGTGTGGGAGAAAATAAAGCAGTATTGTGAAGCAAAGGGTCGTGAGCATGGAAGGTTGGACAATAAAGTGGGAAGTCATGACACTTGTAGAATATAGGAGGTGCGATTACAAGGGGACAAAGATACAGAAGAATTGGGGACAAGGGTTCCTGGGAAAGAAGCAGCTATGTAATATGTAGTGTGGAGGATGTAAAAAAGCATGGAATTGGAGAGATAAAGAAGCCAAACATGGTAGAGCAGAAAGGGTGAAGTATAGCGTGTGTGGAGGAAAAAATGCGGTCATTTGGGAAACAGAACAAAATGAGAAAGGGGAGATTTTCTGTCCACCTTATAGAATAGGAAAGAAAGTACCATGGTGGAATTGGGGTGGAAGATTGGAACAGACAGTGCCTAGGGCCCAGAAGGGAAGGGCTAGAATCACTGATCTGAGGAGAGTGGCAGGAACTGTCAATCAGAAGGTAGTGTAAAAGAAGAAAACAAAAGATGTGAGGTGGACATTCAAGCCTTTACGAGAAGTGTGGATGAATGTAGGTATTGAAAAGATAGATACTCACAAAGGACAAACGGTGAAAGCATTGCTTGACAGTGGAGCAATGGGGATGTTTATGAGCAAAAGTTTGGCTCAAAAAGGAGAATATAGGCTGATCAAGCTGGATTGTCCTTTGTAAGTGAGAAATGTGGATGGCACCGGTAATAGTGGAGGTGCAATTACTCATAAAGTGGAAGTAAACATGTTCTACAAGGGACATGTAGAAAGAGTATAGATAGACGTTTGTGAGTTGGGAAAGATAGATGTGATATTGGGCATGCCATGGCTAGTGGCCCATAATCCAGAGATAGATTGGGAGAAAGGAGAAGTTAGAATGACGAGATGTCCACCGCTGTGTGGAAAAGCAGTTAAGATAAAAGAGAAGAAAGAAGTGAGAGAAGATGAAAGGAAGATTGTTAGATAGGCAGTAGATGAAAAGAAAGACTAGGGAAGAGAGGAAGAAATAGAGGAAGATCATAAAAAGGTGGAGGAAATGGTGCCTAAACAGTTCTATAGGTGGTTGAAAGTGTTTGGGAAAGTAAAGCCCAAAAGGATGCCAGTTAGAAAGGTGTGAGATCATACAATAGACCTCAATGACAACTTCAAAGCAAGCAAAGCAAGAGTGTACCCTCTCTCTAGAAACAAAAAGGAAGAGGTACAGAAGTTCATTAATGAGCATCTCAAGAAGGGATATATTAAACCTTCAAAATTGCCTCAAACATTGCTAGTATTCTTTGTAGGTAAGAAGAATGGAGGAAAATGCATAGTTATGGACTACAGGAGACTAAATAAGCAGACGGTCAAAAACAATTATCCTCTGCCATGAATTACAGATCTGGTAGACTCTATGGGAAATAAGAGAGTATTTACCAAGATGGATCTCCAGTGGGGCTACAACAATGTGAGGATTAAAGAAGGAAATGAGTGGAAGGTGACCTTCACTACATATGTGGGGTTGTACAAACCAGTAGTAATGTTCTTTGGGATAACAAATTCACCTACCATGTTCCAAGACATGATGAATGAAATCCTAAGGAATATGATCAATGAAGGAAAAGTGGTGGCATTTGTGGATGATGTTTTAGTGGGGACAGAAACAGAGGAGGGGCATGATAATATTGTGGAAGAAGTGCTAAGAAGGCTGGAGGAAAATAATCTATATGTGAAACCAGAGAAATGCGCTTGGAAAGTGTAGAAGGTAAATTTCCTGGGAGTAGTAATGGATCAGGGCAAAATCGAGATGGAGGAGGACAAAGTGGCAGAGGTGTTGAATTGGCCTGTATCAAAGACAGTCTGGGATGTCAGGAAATTCTTGGGTCTGGCAAATTATTACAGACAATTTGTAAAAGACTTTGCAAGAATTGCTAGACCCCTGAATAATTTGACAAGGAAGGAAGAGAAGTGGAAATGGGAAAGTGAGCAGCAGACAGCATTTGAACAGCTTAAGCAGGTCTTCATGAGCAGACTCTTACTAGTTGCACCAGACATAGACAAGGAATTCAGAGTGGAAGTGAACACTTCTAACTTCACAACAGGAGGAGTATTATTAATTAAATGTGAAGATAATAAATGGAGACTGGTGGGATATATTTCTAAGTTGCTAAATGAAACAGAACAAAATTACAAAATATATGACAAGGAAATGTTGGCTGTGATACGATGCTTGGAAGCATGGAGACACTTCCTAGAAGAAACAAGAAGTAAATTTGAAGTATGGACAGATCATAAGAATCTGGAATATTTTATGAGCAATCAAAAGCTAAATTGCAGACAAGTATGATGGGCTTTGTATTTATCTAGGCTTGACTTTGTGTTGAAACACATCTTAGGAAGTAAGATGGAAAAAGCAGATAGACTGAGTAGGAGACTGGATTGGGAGGTTGGAGTAGAAAAAGATAACAAGGAACAAATGTTGGTTAAGAAAGAGTGGCTGGAAGTAAAGAGGTTGAGAGTGGCGGAAGTGATCATAGAAGGAGTAGATCTGTTGGATAAAGTAAGAAAATGCAAAGCTAGAGATGATGAAGTAGTTAAAGCAGTAGAAGAGATGAAGAGAGCAGGCGTAAAAATGTTAAAAGATGAAGAGTGGTGTCAGGAAGATGGTTTGATGTTGAAGGAAGGAAAGGTGTATGTTCCCAAAGACAATAAGTTAAGAGTGGAAGTGATTAGGCTATACCATGATACACCTGTAGGAGGACATGGGGGACAGTGGAAGATAGCTGAACTAGTGATGAGGAATTTCTGGTGGCCAGGGGTCACTAGAAAAGTGAAGAGATATGTAGAGGGATGTGATGCTTGCCAATATAACAAGAATTGAACCCAGCCACTGGCAGGAAAACTAATGCCAAACTCAATTCCCGAAAAGGCATGGACTTATATCAGTGCAGACTTCATTACAAAGTTGCCTTTAGCTCAAGGATATGATTTGATCTTAGTAGTGGTAGATAGATTTACAAAAATAGCACATTTCATACCTACTACAGAAAGAACAAGTGTAGAAGGATTAGCATGACTATTTAGAGATAACATTTGGAAGTTACACAGACTACCAGATAGTATTATTTTGGATAGAGGACCACAGTTTGCGGTGGGCATCATGAAAGAGTTGAATCACATGTTAGGGATCGAAACAAAACTGTCTATAACATTCCACCCACAGACAGATGGCCAAATGGAATGAATGAACCAGGAGTTGAAACAGTACCTCCGTATGTTCATAGATCATTGACAAGAGCAGTGGCTAGAATGACTGGGTACAGCAAAATTTGCTTACAACAATAAAGTACACATGGGAACTAAGGTGTTGCCCTTTAAAGCAAATAATGGACAAGATCCAAGAATGGGATTCAAGCTAAGAAAGAAAGGGAAATACAAAGGAGCAGAGAAGTTTGTGGAAAGAATGAGAAGTGTACAGGAGGAAGCTAAGGCAGTGTTACAAAAGGTGCAGGAGGACATGAAGCAATATGTGGACAGAGAAAGAGGGGAGATAGAAGAGTATAGAGTGGGTGACCTAGTGCTATTCAGCACTAAAGATTTGAAGTACCAAATGATTGGAAGACAAATAGAGAAATTCATGGAATGTTTTGTAGGACCTTATAAAGTAAAGGCAATCATTTCCAGTAATGCAATAGAATTGGAATTCCCTAGAACAGTTAAAATACATCCAGTAGTTAATGTCAGCAGAGTACGAAAATATAAGTCACAAATAGAGGGGCAGAAGAAGGAAGCACCACAACTAGTGGTAATTGAAGGAGAAGAAGAATGGGAGGTGGAGAAAATTATGAACAAGAGAAAGGTACAAGGAAGAGACAAATACTTAGTATGATAGAAAGGATGCATGGTGGAAGAAGACACTTGGGAGAGCAGAGAAAATTTGAAGAACACAATAGAGTTGGTTGAAGAATTTGAGAGGGAATATTGCAGAGAAGAGGAAGAAGAAGTAAGATGACAAGAGGCAGAAAAAGACAGGAAAGTGTTTAGCAGAGAATTGCCAGAAAGATACACTGTTAAATTGCTCTATGGATAGGACAATAAGAAATATGATCAGGAGTATTGAAAGAAAATGGAGGAGAACTGGAGAAAATGGAAAAGAAATCCATTTTCAAGATATAACAAGAATCCATTCTTGAAAAAGATGGAAGAAGAGAAAGACGAGTACAAGGGAGGAAAAATAGAAGAATGAAACAAAGAAGAGTATGAGGAAGACCAACAGAAAATCAAGGAAGACAGGAGGTACTTGGAGAAATTAGGGGATGGAAATCAAGATATGGATGACCTAAAGGACCCATACAATAAACTATAAAGAAGTCCTCAGGATAAGAACTCTTGAGAGGGAAGTGGTGTCATGAACTGCCATTTTCCTAAGTCAATATTTATTTTCTTTTAATTATGTAATACCATTGGATCAGTAAATACAGACAAACAATTGAATGTATATAAGTAGTATACAAAATCCAACAGGAACTCTAACGAGTTCTCTTTGTTAACTCTGATAAAGAGTGAGATCAAGGTTAAGGTTACACAACTGCAACTAAGATTCTTACAACTATCAGATACCTCAAACTCATAAAACCAATACCTAACTTCCCCAGATAGTCAGTATTCTAGTCTTTGGACTGATATACTACTTAGAACAGACTTGAGAGTGTAAAGTACTTCTCATGAGATGAACTATGGTACATAGGACTTGTTATCAGGAACTGTGACATCATAGATCACCCATCAGATGTGTTTATCAATCATTGATGGATAGCTACAGAAATAGATCTTACTCACAAGAACAGGAAGCAGTCCATAGTACTGTTAAACTACATTAGAAAGATATATCAAACAAGTAGAATAAGATAAGATACGATAGAAGAAGAAGAGAATGAAGAGCAGAAGTATACATAAGTGGTAGTAAGAGATGGACAGCTTTGATTGGCTACCATAAACTAAAAATAGGTCCTGAGTCTAGACTGAAAACAAGTCGGTGATGAAGAAGACAACTTGTGAGAGAACGTTTCGACATTAAAGATATCTAAGACATCATTCCAACAATGTAAGACTAGGTTAGTGAGTACTAGGGAGGATTGGTCATGTGGAATGTATGGACTTCAATTTCATTTCAAGTGGCTCAGTTTTATTCTTAAGTTTCTGTTTTCTCTTTATTTCTTTGTTTGTATTCTTAATAATATAAAATACTTTAGTTGCAAGGAAGGCAAAGAAGGGAACTCTGCACCTGCCTTCTGAGCTCTAGAGTTGCAAAGCTGTAATCTTGAGTGTTTTAAGTGTTGTGTGTACCCTCATCTAGAAAAAAACAGAAAACTCACTCACAAGTATGACTAGAACTATTATAAACCAGCCCAGTTCAAAGATTGTATGATTAGAGGGATGGGAAGAATGGGAACTCTTTTCTGATGGATTAGACAAAGGGTTCTAAAAATAGAATAAGAGATAAAGATTAGATAAGATAAAGGTCACATGATCTAGTTACATGATAGATCACATGATAAAATCTTCTAGAAGGATCATGGGAAATTACTTAAGTGTACATATAGACAAATAGCAATTATGTATAAGTAGGTAGAACAATCCACAGAAGAACTTCATTGAGTTTTTTTTGTTCTCTCATAACATTAAGTGTGATAAGTTGGTCGTCTTGACTAGTCTATCATTACAAGAACTACTTAAAAAACTTGGATAGCCTTGTGCCTTGGAAGATAGAACTCTCGGCGTGCTTTGAAGTAGGATTCATCAGTCATATAGTTGACTATAGTAAAGTGCCTTATAAACTATAGCCAGATCTAAAACTATACTGCTAGATCAATGACAAACTAGTATAGCTAGACTAGGGATCAGTGAAGACTATTACAGTATGAGAGAAATACATACTTTAGAGGACTTATCTTAACTCAGAACTGGTACACTTTATAACAGAACATAAAAACAAATTCTATTTCTTTATATTTTATACTTCTATCGAGACTATTTTTTACTGATCTCACCTTTTTCCTACTCTTGAGGCAACTTTTGCATCTTGTAAGTATACTTTCAAATTGTGTTTTCACCTCTTGAACACTTTTCTTATTCTTCTGATTTAATTTCTCCCCACAAACAATACTTGAGGACTAGTATCGTTGTTTTGTCTGTGATTCTAGCAATTCCCTTATTTGTTTTGAAGTTGTTTTGTACTTGGATACCACCAACTGAGGAAAACACAAAATACCCTCATCACCGTGTACATCTCCTTTCTCAGATTTTGTATATATACTGCATAGTTACAGTGTAGTTCTCTAGTTTGTAAATTAACGTTACTTGTGTCTATTCTCTCCTGATATATCTCCTTGTCCACTTGTACTCCAATGACTCTATTACTCTGAACTTAGTGACCAACACAGCAACAGAAGATCAGGATGCAACATACAAGTTGAAGCCAAGATTGTTCCCTCTGTTGTCACTAAATATAATTTCCGGACATTACTTGGCAAAACTCTGGACCTTGTATTCTATTTCTTTTTTTTGGTAGCATACTTGTAATTGAGTTCCAGATATCATTCAGACCTTAGAGTAATTATTTTATTATTTCTTTTTCTTTTCTCTTTATTAACATTACTCCACTATCTCTGACACTACTCCATGACAATTTTCTCCACTGCCTTTATTACTTTATTATCTTTTGCCTCACACTTTCTTACTTTACCTAACAAATCTATGCCTTTTATAACTAATTCTGCTATTCTAATCTTTTTTGTTTCCAATCTTTTTTTTTACCAACATCCTTTTTTCATTGTCTCTCTTTATACTAACCTCCTAGTCTGATCTTCTGCTTAATCTATCAACCTTTCCTATCTTACTTCCTAGAATGTATTTGAGGACAAACTCTTCTCTGATAGATTGAACAAAGAATGCTAAAAATAGAACTTGGAAGATAAAATAAAATAAAGGAGGTTATATAATCTGGTCATGTAACAGGTCATATAATAGAAAGTTCTAGAAGAATTGTAAAATAGTTACTTAGACATATATATAGACAAACATAATTTGTATATAAGTAGATAGTTGAATTTAGCAAGAAACTCTATTAAGTTTTCTTCATTCTCTTATAATGTTAAGTGTACCCTGAGTTAGTCATTATAACCAACTTGAGCATTATATTAGAACTTGATACTATTTACTCTGTATTTGTTATAGAGTAGTAGCAGAGTGATTTTAATAAAGAAAAATAATTAATTAATTAATTACTCTGAGGTCTGAATGATATTCAAAACTTGATTACAAGTATACTACCAAAGAAAAGAAATAGAATACAAAGTCTGGAGTTTTGCTAAATAATGTCTGGAGATTGTATTTGATGACAATAGAGAGAACAACCTTGGCTTCAACTTGTATGTTATGCTCTGATCTTCTGTCACTGTGTTAGTTACTAACTTGGAAGTAATGGAGTTGTTGGAGTATGAGTGGGAAAGGAAATATATCAGGAGAAAATAGACACAAGTAATGTTAATTTACAAACTAGAGAACTACACTGTAACTATATAGTATATATACAAAATCTGAGAAAGAAAATGTATACAAAATTTCTGGAATATGACAATAATAGGTAATACTGTTATATTCCAGAACTTTTGTAGTTATTTTCTTTTCTTTTCTTTTTATTTCATTCAATTAATTAATTATCATTATTATTCTCCTTTACATAATAGATCTTCTAGTCCATTATATCTCCTGTAATTACATTGTAGTCTGAGTTCCATATACATCTTCTTTTTTAGATTTTGTATATATACTACATAGTTACAGTGTAGTTCTCTAGTTTGTAAATTGACATTACTCATGTCTATTCTCTTAATTTATCTTTCCTCTAAAACCATACTCTGATGACACTATTACTCCGAAGTTAGTGACTAACACAGTGACAGAAGATCAGAGCTATCACAAACTTCATTTGGCCATATCTCCACGAATACTTGCACAACTCCCACGGTCTAAGATGCATCTGAAAGCCCTCAAGAAGACCTTTCAAATGATGCCCAAAACATATCAAAGCAATCAGTACTCATTGAGATATCAGTTAATCAGTACTGGATACTGATCAGTAGATATCTTAGGAACTACCAAATGTAGATGTTTGCTTCCATGTGCACATGAAAACTCTCTTCAATATGCTGATGGGGGGTGGTAAAGGAAATTTAAGATTTGATTTGTAAGGGGGGAAATGGGATTTTGAATAAGAAAATAAATGTGCTTTACTGTTCTTACAAAAGTGGATACTACCGAGTCAGAGAATCAAAATCTCCAAGTCGTTCCACAATTATGTGCAATTGAGTAGGCACTGGGGAGGTAATCAAATATAAAAGGGAGGAGCTCACAAGATAGTAAACACTTGTTATTAGACACTAGAATGAAAGAAATATTTTTAGTTTCTGCTCAAGAGCACTCTCACCAGTCAGATCTCAAAGGTGTGCATTCCTCTTACACCGTAGCACTACCATCCAAGGTACTAGTCTAGTAGGCTGGCTTGCCGTTGATACAGCAGTCCTACCTAGATCTCACATTGCCCTCATGCAAGCTCACTCTCAACTGACCGTACAGTTGGCAACTTACTCCAAAAACATGTAGCGAGTAGTTCAGCTCCTAGTTCAAGCAAATGCCCAAGTCCTCCTTTAGAGTGGGTATCCCTTGAGGGAAGTTTTATAGAGTTTTATAAAAAGAAAAAGAGAAAAACAGCTCTTAGTCACTTAAGTCAAGTTTCAGTTCTAGAGCAATGAAGAGCAAAGATGGGGGTTCTTCTTCTTGCACCTCTCTGTGCTACTAGAGTATTATATTAGTATTACAAAGCCCAGAATGCAACAAACAAGATAAGAAAAAAATCCTCCAGATTACTCGAAAAGGCAAGTAGAATGAGTCAAGTCCGCATCCGATCATGCAACAGCCACTCTCCATACTCCCTGTCCATTTCCTACCAACTTTCTTTATCTCATTGGCCAACCTTGAGCCTGTTCTAAGTGTTCTAGAGTACTCAAGAGGTTCTTCGGACATTGGTCCAACTGCTCTCAAGCACGTCTTCATCACCGATATCACTCCTCTTTGCTTCCAACTCTTCTGATTTCTCTCCTAAACCTTCCTCTACTCTCTCCTCTGCTTTCTGTGCATATCTCTTAGGTCCTTCTTCTTCCTATCTCTTCCCGATGATGTTTGGTGTATCCTTGTCTTGTTCTTTTATATTTGGACTGCTGATCAGGACTGATGCATGACCTCTGATGGTGTTCCTATTATAAACCAGGAGTCAGTTACCTGATGACATCATTATCAAGGGAAATGCTTCTAAGGTCGAGTTTGCTCTTGAGAGCACTTCTAGGGGGAAGTCTGTCTTATAGATATGATATGAGACCATCCAGAAAGTGTTATGAGGTACTGATAGTAGTGATCGCAGCCACTACTCTGCTACTCAGATAGCATTCTCAAGTACATGACCGGACTTCTAGTGGTTATGTCTGGGGAGCCGATTTTCTCTCAAGAGCCATTTATTATGATTATTAGGTTCCAAATGTCACTTATATTACCAAAATTAATTGTCTGGCGTGACAGTGGTGGAACTAGAGTTACCGAGGATGGTCAAGATCCACCCAATGGTAAACATAAGCAGGATCAGGAGATATAGAAAACAAGTTCCAGGGCAGAAGAAGCAACCGGCCCCTCTAGTTATAATAGAGAGAGAAGAAGAATATGAAGTAGAAAAAATAATGAACAAGAGAAGAAGATATAGGAAGTGGGAATATCTGGTGAGATAGAAGGGATATACAGCCAAAGAAGACTCATGGGAGAGAGAAGTGAACCTAAAGAATACAAAGGAAGTGAGGACTATGGGAAAGAAGGAAGAAGAATAGAAGAAAAATAGAAAAAAATGCCCAGAAGATTTATGGCAAAATTATTGTATGGATAGGATGATGGGAAGTTTGACCGGAAATATTTGAAGAAGTTGGAAAAGAACTAGAGAAGATAAAAAGGAGCAAAGTTCTCCCAGAGGAAGAACCTTAAAAAAGAGGGTAATTGTAAAGACTCAAGTTGTGGTTGTGATAACCTTAACCTAAATCTCACTTTATGTCAGAGTAGACAAAGACAAAGAGAACTCGTTAGAGTTCTTGCTAGTTGTTGTACACTACTTATACACATTAAATTATTTGTACTTATTTACTGATCCAAACATATTACTTAATTAAAGAAAAAAAAAAGAAAAGAAATATAAATATTGACTTAGGGAAAAATAGCAGTTCATGACAGTAATATCATAAACCTATCTGGATCTAAAATTATACAACTAGAGAGATGGAAAGAACAAGAACTTTTCTCTGATGGATTAGATAAGACATGCTAAAAATAGAATAGAAGATAAGATAAGATAAGAGTTATATGACCTGGTCACATGATTGATCACATAATAGAAAATTCTGGAAGGATTGTGGAAAATTACTTAAGCATACACATATACATACTTACTTTATTTATTGGATCTTTTTTTTTGCTTATTCTGAGAAATCAATAATTTATAATTATTTTTAATTACGAGATATATTCTACCAAATTAATTCTATTAATGAGAGTATAGTTTTTATTATAAATAATTTTGATAGATATGTGTATAAGTAGGTAGAGCAATTCACAGAGGAACTCTATCGAGTTCTCTTTGTTCTCTCATAATGTTGAGTATGATAAGAAAGTCATCTTGACTAACCCTATTATTACACTACACTAGTATTAGGGCAGTAGGCACCTGGCTGGGTGAAGATCTTGTGCCTTAACAGATGTACAAGTGAAACAGAAGAAGAACATGACGAGTTCCTCAACAAATATAAATTCCTTTTTTTTACACATACACAAACCCCATCCAGAACATAACACAATGTCTCTGGACCAATACAACCAACTCATGAGCAACATGCTCAACAAAAGATGTGCCCTTACCAAATTAAGGGCAGAGTTAGAAGGAAGAGAAGGAAGGATATGTAGACAATGTAACAAATTTGAGCATCTCACCTGGAAGTGTAGGAGTGGAGAAGAGCAGAAGAATGGTTGTGGAGAATAGATTTGAAGTATTAAAGAGTCGTGTGATGTAGTGTGGAGTAAAAGAGCTGAGGAGGCAGAAGAAAGTAAAAGTAGAAGTGAGATGTTTCAAGTGTAAAGAGAAAGGACACAAGAAGTGGGAGTGTTCAAAGACAAAAGAAAGAAAGAGGGAAAAAGCAGCACTACCATGAGGAGTGTGGGAGAAGGTAAAAGAGCACTGTGGAGCAAAGAAACTGCCTCCAAGGGGAGCAGCAATGAGCATGAAGGGGTAGACGACAAGATGGAAGGTGGTTACCCTTGTAGAATGTAGAGGATGTGATTACAAGGGGACAGAAACTCAAGAGAACTGAGGACAGGGCTTTTTGAACAAGGAGCAGGTGTGCAACATATGGTATGGAAGTTGCAAGGAAGTGTGGAATTGGAGAAAAGAGGAAGTAGCATGTGGAAGAGCAGAAAGAGTAAAGTGTAGTACTTGTGGAGGTAGAGATGCAGTAGTGAGAGAGAAAGTAGAGAGAAACAAGAAAGGAGAGGTTTTCTGTCCACCTTGTAGGACAGGAAAGAAAGTGCCATGGTAGAATTGAGGTAAAAAGTCAGAATGGTCAGTGCCTAGGGCCCAGAAGAGGAGGGCTGGAATTACTGATCTGGAGAAAGTGGCAGGAATTGTCAATCAGAAGACAGTACAGAGAAAGGAAGTGAGAGACGTAAGGTGAACGCTCAAGCCTCTGAGAGAAGTGTAGATGAACATGGGTATAGAGAAGATAGATACTCATGAAGGAAGAACAGTAAAGGCATTGCTAGACAGTGGAGCAATGGGGATGTTTATAAACAAGAGTTTAGCTCAAAAGGGAGATTATAGACTGATCAAGTTGAATCAGCCAATACAAGTAAGAAATGTAGATGGCACCAGTAACAGCAGAGGTGTAATTACTCATGAGGTAGAAGTGAACATGTTCTACAAGAGACATATAGAAAGAGTTCAAATGGATGTCTGTGAATTAGGAAAGACAGATGTGATTTTGGGCATGCCATGGTTGACAGCCCATAACCCCGAGATAGACTGGGAAAAAGGGGAAATGAGAATGATGAGATGTCCACTGCTGTGTAGAAAAGCAGTAAAGATAAAGGGGAAGAAAGAGATAAGAGAGGACAAAAAGAAGATTGTTAGATGAGCAGTGGATAAGAAAGAGAGGAAGAGATGGAAGTGGATCATAGGAAAGTGGAGGAGATAGTACCTAAGAGATTCCATAAGTGGTTGAAAGTATTTGGGAAGGTGGAATCCAAAAGGATGCTAGTTAGGAAGGTGTGAAATCACACAATCAATCTTAGAGACGAATTTAGAGTGAGTAAAGCAAGAGTTTATCCTCTTTCTAGAAATGAAAAGGAGAAGGTACAGAAGTTCGTTGATGAGCATTTGAAAAAGGGATACATTAGACTTTCTAAGTCACCTCAAACCTCACTAGTGTTCTTTGTAAGAAAGAAAAATGGAGGAAAGCACATAGTTATGGACTATAGGAGACTCAATAACCAGATGATCAAAAACAACTATCCTCTGCCACTTATTACAGATTTAGTGGACTCTATGGGTAATAAGAGGGTATTTATTAAGATGAATCTCCGATGGGATTATAACAATGTGAGAATAAAGGAAGGGGATAAGTGAATGGCGGCCTTTACTATTCATGTGGGGTCGTATGAACCAGTAGTGATGTTTTTTGGAATGACAAATTTGCCTGCCATGTTCCAAGGCATGATGAATGAAATTCTGAGAAATATGATTAACAAGGGAAAAGTGGCTGCATTTGTGGATGACATGTTGATAGGAATAGAGACAAAGGAGGGTCATGATAAGATTGTAGAGGAGGTGTTGAGAAGATTAGAGGAGAATGACTTATATATGAAACCAGAGAAATGTGTCTGGAAGGTATAGAAAGTAAATTTCTTGGGAGTAATAATGGGTCAAGGGAGAATTGAAATAGAGGAGGATAAGGTGGCGGAAGTGCTAAACTGGCCTGTATCTAAAATGGTCAGAGATGTTAGAAAGTTTTTGGGGCTTGCAAATTACTATAGGCAATTTGTAAAAGACTTTGCAAAGATGGCCCAATCTCTAAACAATCTAACAAGAAAAGAGGAGAGGTGAAATTGGGAAGCAGAACAACAAACAGTATTTGAACAGCTTAAGCAGGTCTTTATAAGTAGGCCCTTACTGATTGCACCTGATCTGGACAAAGAATTCAGAGTGGAGACAGATGCTTCAAACTTTGCAATAGGAGGAGTACTATTAATTAAGTGTGAAGACAGTAAATGGAGACTGGTAGTTTACATTTTGAGATCATTAAACAAGACAGAAAGAAATTATGAAATACATGATAAAGAAATGTTAGCTGTGATATGCTGTTTAGAGGCATAGAGACACTTCCTGAAAGGATTCAGAAGTAAATTTGAAGTCTGAATAGATCATAAGAACCTATAGTATTTTATGAGTAATTAGAAGCTTAATCATAGACAAGCTCAATGGGCTTTATACTTATCAAGGTTTGACTTCATGTTAAAGCATATTTCAGAAAGCAAAATGGGGAAGGCAGATATAGATTGAGTAGGAGGCCAGACTAGGAGGTTAAATGTAACAATCTTAGCTTGGATTGTGTAATCCTAACCTTAACCACACTTGTAACAATTCTTAGTTTAGGCAATATAACCTTAATCCGAATCGCACTCTATGTCAGAGTAGACAAAGAGAACTCGTTAGAGTTCTCGCTAATTCGTTGTATACTATTTATAAATGTTCAACTGTTTGCACTTATTTACTGATCCAAACATATTACCTAATTAAAGAAAAAGAAAAAATAAAATAAAATAAATATTGACTTAGGGAAAAATAGCAGTTCATGATACCACCCCCCTCTCAAGGGTCCTCGTCCTGAGGACCTCTTTTATACTTCATTGTATGGGTCCCTTAGATCATCCATATCTTGATTTTCATCCCCTAATTTCTCCAGGTACTTTCTGTCTTCCTTGATTCTCTGTCAATCTTCCTTATTCTTCTCTTCATCCCATTCTTTTATCTTTCCTCCCTTGTATTTGTCTTCTTCTTCCTTAATCTTCTTTAAGAACAGATTTTTGTTATATCTGGAGAATGGGTTCTTCTTCCATTGTCTCCAATTCTCTTCCATTTTTCTCTAATATTCCCGGTTGTATTTCTTATTGTCCTATCTGTAGAGCAATTTGACTATGTACCTTCCTGGCAGTTCTCTGCTGAACGTTCTCTTGTCCTCATTTGCTTCCTGTTGTCTTACTTCCTCTTCCTCCTCCCTGTGATATTCCCTTTCAAATTCTTCTACTAATTCCATTGAATTCTTTAGATTTTCCCTGCCTTCCCAAATATCTTTTTCTGCCATACATCCTTTCTATTGTACCAAGTATTTGTCCCTTCCTTGCACTTTTCTTTTGTTCATGATCCTTTCCACCTCCCACTCTTCTTCCCCCTCAATCACCATTGGTTGTGGCACTTCTTTTCTCTGCCCTTCTACTTGCGACTTGTACCATCATACCTGACTAATATTAACTACTGGATGTATCTTAATCATACTAGGTAATTCTAATTTGATTGCATTACTAGAGATAATCGCTTTGACTTTGTAAGGTCCCACAAAGTGTTCTGTGAATTTCTCTGTATGTTTTCCAGCTATCTGGTACTTTAGGTCTTTAGTGCTGAGTAGCACTAAGTCATCCACTCTATACTCTTCTACGTCTCCTCTCTCTCTATCTGCATACTGCTTCATATCTTTCTGTGCTTTCTGTAGTGCTGTCTTAGCTTCCTCCTGCACATTCCTCATCTTTTCCGCAAACTTTTCTGTTCTCTCATACTTCCCCTTCTTTCTTATCTCAAATCCCATCCTTGGATCTTGTCCTTAGTTTGCCTTAAAGGGCAACACTTTTGTTCCTGTGTGCATCTTGTTGTTGTACACAAATTCAGCTATACCCAACCATTCTGGCCATTGCTTTTGTTGGTGGTCTATAAACATATGGAGATACTGTTCCAACTCCTGGTTCATTTGTTCTGTTTGGCCATCTGTCTGTGGGTGAAATACCATGGACAGTTTTGTTTCGATCTCTAGCATACAGTTTAGCTCCCTCATGATACCTGCTGTGAACTGTGGTTCTCTATCAGAGATTATACTATCTGGTAGTCCATACAGCTTCTAGATATTATCTCTAAATAATCGTGCTAACCCTTCCACACTTGTTTTTTCTGTAGTAGGTACAAAATGTGCCATCTTTGTGAATCTATCTACTACTACTAAGATTGAGTTGTATCCTTGGGCTAAGGGCAACTTTGTAATGAAGTCAGTACTAATGTGAGTCCATACCTTTTCTGGAATCGAATTTGGCATTAGTTTTCCTGCCGGTGGTTGTGTTCGATTCTTATTTCTTTGGTAGGTATTGTACTCTTCCACATACCGCTTCACCTCTTCAGTGACCCCTGGCCACTAGAAGTTCCTTGTCACAAATTTTGCCGTCTTCCACTGCCCTCCATGTCCTCCTGCAGGCATATTGTGGTGTAGCCTGATTACTTCTGCTTTCAGCTTCTCATTTCTAGTGACATATACCTTTCTCTCTTTGAGCATTAGGCCGTTTTCTTAATGCCATTCCTCGTCTCTTAATATCTTTACTTCTGCTCGCTTCATTTCTTCTACTGCTTTAATTACTTCATCATCTTTTGCTTTGCACTTTCTTACTTTGTCTAATAAGTCTATCCCTTCCACTATCACTTCTGCCACCTGGATCCTTTTCGTCTCCAACCATTTCTTTTTCACCAACATCTGTTCTTCATTGTCCTTTTCTACACCCACTTCCCAATCTGGTCTTCTACTCAACCCATTTGCTTTCCCTATTTTGCTTCCTGAGATGTGTTTCAACACGAAGTCGAACCTGGATAAGTATAGAGCCTATCACACTTGTCTGTGATTTAACTTTTGGTTGCTTATGAAATATTCCAAGTTTTTATGGTCTGTCCAGACTTTGAATTTACTCCTTGTTCCTTCTAGAAAATGTCTCCACACCTCCAGGCATCATATCACAGCTAACATCTCCTTATCGTGTATTTCATAGTTTTGTTCAGTTTTGTTTAACGATTTGGAAATATAAGCCATTGGTCTTTACTTATTATCTTCACATTTAACTGACAGAACTCCTCCTGTTGCAAAGTTAGAAGTGTCTGCTTCAACTCTGAACTCCTTGTCTATGTCCAGTGTAACTAATAAAGGTCTGCTAGTGAAAACCTGCTTTAGCTATTCAAATGCTCCCTACTACTTGCTTCCCCACTTCCACTTCTCTTTCTTTCTTGTTAGATTATTCAAGGGGCGGGCTATTTTGACAAAGTCCTTCACAAATCGCCTATAGTAATTGGCATTGGCAAGACCCAGGAATTTTCTAACATCTCTGACCATCTTAGATGCCGACCAGTTCAGTACTCCCGCTACTTTCTCTTCTTCTATTTCAATTTTCCCCTGACCCATTACTACTCCCAGGAAACTTATCTTTTGTACTTTTCAAGTGCATTTCTCTGGTTTCATATATAGATCATTTTCCTCCAACCTCTTTAGTACTCCTTTCACAATATCATTATGCCCCTCCTCTGTTTCTGTCCCCACCAATACATCATCCATGAATGCTGTCACCTTTCCCTCATTGATCATATTCCTTAGAATTTCATTCATCATGCTCTGGAACATAGCAGGTGAATTTGTTATCCCAAAGAACATTACTATGGGTTCATACAACCCCACATGCATAGTGAAGACCACTTTCCACTCATCTCCTTCCTTTATCCTTATATTATTATAGCCCTATCGTAAGTCCATCTTGGTGAATATTCTTTTGTTACCCATGCTGTCTATTAGATCTGTAATTAAGAGTAACAGGTAGTTGTTTTTCACTATTTGCTTGTTAAGCCTACGATAATCCATAACCATGTGTTTTCCTCTATCTTTCTTGCCTACAAAGAAAACTGGAAATGTTTGAGGCAATTTTGAAGGTTTAATATATCCCTTCTTGAGATGTTCATTCACAAATTTCTGTACCTCTTCCTTTTCATTTCTGGAGAGAGGGTACACTCTCGCTTTGAAGTCATCATTGAGATCTATTGCATGATCCCACATCTTTCTAACTGGCATCCTTTTGGACTCTACTTTTCCAAACACTTTCAACTACCTATGGAACTGTTTAGGCACCATTTCCTCTACCTTTCTATGATCTTCCTTTATTTCTTCCTCTCTTCCCCAGTCTTTCTTTTCATCTACTGTCCATCTAACAATCTTCCTTTCATCTTCCCTCACTTCTTTCTTCCTCTTTTTTTTTTTTTTTGTTCAAAAGTTTATAACGCGGTGCTCAATCGCAGTCTGTGGCAGACTATCTACAATAAGTAGCCTACTCGCACCTCAGGGACCATGGCTGTCCCTTTACTGGCAAGAGACACTATTAGTATCAAGAAAGAGATCTGTTCTAAGAGAGGAGAGAAAACTAGATATAGGTTGCCCATAACCAACCTTCAAATAGTGCATCCAAGTCCAAAGACCTATCATGCCTAGGATACAGAGTCAAAAGAAACTGAGAGAGATGAGACTGAGAAAGGGAGACTATCTACAGAACACAGAGAAGAGACCAAGAGAGTACTCATGGAGGCTCAGGGGACGGGCAATCCTGAGGAGTAAAGGCAAATGTACTAGGGTGCTCCTTCAGGAATTTGACAAAGTCCTTGATAGACGGCGATGGGTCAGTCAAGGGAGCATGAGCAAACCAGCTACAGTCTGCTAAGATGTGACGACGTGTTTCCACCTGGCAATGGCCACACGGATACTAGATGTACTCTGCAGGAAAAAAGCACTGTCTGAACTCCCCAATGGGAGCATGGTTGAGAATTGCTCAAATCGCCCTGGCACACAATGTGACCAACTCAGCAATAAAAGAAAGCCAGCTACTACCTTTGGTATAGGAGTGCTGGAGAGGTTTGCAGTTACCACCTTTGAGGGACAGGAAGTGGCGACCTTGGGATGAAGGATGACTGAAGGAGGATCTCCAGGCATTAAGGCAGGAAGTGGTGCTCTTAGAGCAAAGAGCGTCGTGTGAAGTAGCTGGGTGACAACCAGCAGTGATACGAGTATTGGTGACATCTTCATGGACCAAGTGGTGAAGAGACCACTGGGCTTTGCTTGGACAGTCCCAGAAGTCGATAGAGGTATCAGGGTGTTGGGTGAAGAACTCCCTGAGGGCACGTACTACAGACAGCGAGTGGGCTTGGCCTGAGTGCACCAATGCGTCAACTGCTCTCCTAGCTGCACTTAGAGAGTCAGTGATGAGTATGATATGCTTGACATCAAAGAAAGTGGCCTTAGCGACACCAAGTCTAATGGCAAACAGCTCTGCATCTAGAACTGTAGCTCGTCTAGCAAGTGCCTTGGATGACAACACCTGTACTCCTAATCTCTAGAAGTGTGCAGTGGAAACAGCTTGCATATTCCTAGGAGGGATGACACTTGCATCAGTAACCACAACAAGCATAGAGGGATCAGAGGACGCCTCATGATGCAAATGGTCAAGGGCCCTCAAGTGAGACGTGTGAAAACTCTCATTAGAGCAATCACAAGGATGAAAGGAGACACAATCAGGGAAGTTGTCCAATAACCTATATCCTGGGCGCATCTCAGAGTCAAGTGGACTGAAGCGTTCTGTAAGGTTAAGTAATGCCGCTTCAGTACCAAGAAGAGGGCTCTTCAGCCGAGCACTCTGTGCATCAGTGAGAGGCTATAGTCGGACAAAGTGATCCCAAAATTTTACCCACAAGTCAGCCACAGTTTCTCTAGGCTTCTAGAAGGCTGATCCACTGTCTTTGAGTACAGCCCATTTTACTCAAAGACAGGCACACTCGTAGTGATACAGATATCGATATTGTGCACCCTGCTGGTGTATTTGCAGCTGCAGGGAGAGAAGAAGGGGAAGACAAAGACTCACAGTGGTGTTTTATCCTTATAACAAGTGGTAAGCCATTCATAACAATCACACATGCATAGATAATTTTATTCATTCGCAAGAGTTGAGAACATACAAAAACTATCAATGCACTATGATAAGACTGGGCATGCTGTTAGCTTCAAATGGAGCCTACTAAGTGGGCACATGACAGATCACTTTGTCAAGGTGACCCAACCAGGAGAAAGAGCTTGTCATTAGCATGCACCCCAATTGGAGGTATATGTCAAGGCCAATGGTTTGTCCAAAAACAACACACCTTGTCATTCATTATGCGTTAATCATCGGGGCCGCCGTAATGGAGGACACCAATCAAAGCTGGCTCATCAAAAAAGACCTACAGTCTGTGTATTCCTACGAGGAAACGAACCTTTCAAGCCAGATCATACACCAGGCCAGCAGTGCATTGTGCACAGCATCTGCCACAGCCCCTACGTCAAAACACCACATACACTTTGCAAGAAACCAAATATATGATGCACAATCTAGCCCAGAGGCGACAATGTCAGGTTTTTGACCTACAAAATGACTCCGAATTGATCACGCACCCCTTTGTCTGGAGCATCGTATCCTATGTCAAGCGCTACCACAGCACCACGTCGAACATTCAACCTGGAAGGTGGCACCAAGATTGCGTCCATAAGTTGACCATGCATTATCACGTCCAGGGCATCGCAGATTATGCCAAGTGCCAATCATCAGGTCGCCAGAGCATGATGGTAGACATCAATCATTGACTACGATGCTGAACACTCGACCTACAGAACATCGGAGCCTCACAATTTCAAATACAATGTTAACGCACCTTGATCAGAAGTGGGACCAATGCTGCCAGACATCGATCATCACACAGCGGATATTTAGAAGTCAAGCTCACATTGGGATGTCAAGTCACCTGTCAAGTCTCTAGATTGCTATCCTTTTTCTGAATGTGCATGCAAATGTTGGTGCTGCTATAGAGAAAAATAATCATGTTACCATCATTGCATCCTTGCCAGACTGGGGCAAGCAATACTTTCAATTAACATAAGGAAAGTTTGATGCCCCATTTTAGTGGCAGATCCAAAGGCATATGCTTGCCCTTGCATTTTGATACAGTCCATCTTTTGTTCCAGCACCCTGAGCTGCGTCTTGCAAAGCTTTAGCTTCCTGCTCTTCAAGCATTTGCGCATATTTGTCATCAGTTCCAAAGAATGCCTTTGCCTCTTCAGAAAAGCACGACCAGAACGCAGACTATGCCACACAAAACTCTATAGTAATTCTACAGACTTAATATCCCAATTCGAATGGCGACTTGACTTCTCAATATCCGCCGTGTCAGTGTCACCATATCACAATGTTGGGTGCCAGTTATCAGGCTGCCACAGCACAATGTCAGGTGCTCCATCCACAGGTTGTAATACTAGTCAAGAAAATCAGTGTCACCACAGCACGATGTCTGACATCCGACCTAGACGACGTCAGAACCGTACCAAACAGTCAGTCAACAACGTACCACTGAGGCCTCTTGCTTGACAATCGTTTCCTGACCTGGGAAGATCCACCAGGCCGTCACGTAAGCAGCATACGACATGAATCATCAGTTGTCATTTACAACCGCCGCTATGGCATGTGTATGACATGGGAGAAATGTAAAGCTCAACACAGAGGGAGTAGTCGGCCACTAGATTGTGTTATCCGGTGTGAGCAATGTCAAGTCGTGTATTTGCATAAGAATCTAGAGATTACTAGACACTGACAGCCAAATTGAATGTCAAATTAAGTGACCCGCACATCCTACCACATTTAATACTGTCTCCTGAATCTCAAGTGAGGCGGTCCTGAATTCCGCACATGGCTTC
>Ga0153966_100288_pt1 | contig 24338 bp, 24 predicted proteins | sample TSFL050MetaG_FD_104738 | JGI IMG/M metagenome (GOLD analysis project Ga0153966, IMG submission 104738) | Attine ant fungus gardens microbial communities from Florida, USA - TSFL050 MetaG | ecosystem: Host-associated > Fungi > Mycelium > Unclassified | place: USA: Florida, Paynes | collected... | reverse complement strand
CTCCCGGTGTCATCGCCGCTAGTGTGAGTGTGTGTGATTTTAGCATTTATTAACCGCAACAGGGAGCACCCAAGACGCAGCGAGCTATGTATATAGACAGACCCCCAGGCACAGCCCAATGACTATCTACAGATCCCGTTATATGTCATTCGTACCATGTCTGGTATATTGCTGCTGACACAATAGCACTTTGCTCCCATCACTTGGCACATCATCTATACCCCAGACACCCTCATAGCCGCAGTTGATGTTGATGCCCAGAGGGCTACCTTCCCACACTTGACAACGATGCATTACTGCACATGGCCATCCTGATGCCCTCGACCTACTCCGAGTGGCCGAAATCACGTGGTGTCACCTGCAGTCCACGCTACCAGGGCAAGGGTTCGAACTTGTGCTCCCCATCACCTGCCAAGAGTCATTGCTGCTAGTCTCGAGAACAGTGAGTTGATACATCGCGGGAAATTTTCTTGCTGGTGACGGACATACTCATCTATCCACTTATAACCATATTTCATCATCAACAACAATTGTAAGTGCAACAAACAGAGGGCATCACAGATTTCTGACATGTACAGATAAGAGAGGGAGAAAGAAGGTTAGTGTTTTTTTCTTTACTTCCTCCTCTCCATTGTACAACTATATATACAAAGTACCCAAACATTGGTAGAGGTATTTTGGGTGTAAAATGTTTTGGAAAGGAATATTTTTCACACAAAATATACAATCCTGCTGAACTAGAAAAAACATGTATGTCTACATTGGAGTACATGTGTTAAAGGGACCAGGTCTAGAGATAAGAGATATCAGGATAGGATCAATTAGTAAATGATAGATACCTTTCTGGGAGATGATCAACTTTTGATGTACACGTCGTCTCATTGTCTTAGTGCACGCAACCAAACATCAACCTTGATACCATGGGTGAAAGAAGCAGAAGAGTGGTGTATAGCATCACTAGATATCGAAGCTGTAATTGATCAGTTCTAGAAGACAATGGTGATGAACATTACACAGCTAAGTATCCGCTGATTGACATAGAAACAACATTCCGAAATGCATTTTCTGTAGCATGAGACTCTTCCGAACATATTCGCCCCCAGCTGATTTAATGAGAGGAGGCCTGGACTTCCTTCAATTACCATGAATGGCAAGGCATGAGAATAACTTGTCAACTTCAACTGGGATCAAAACTCATCACAGTTGATCTACTGCCCTCTGATTTGTTCTAGAGTGAAACGGGATTAAAAAGATCAAAAGTTTGACCTTCATCAGAATAGATGATCAAACTTGATTGAACTAAAAATACACACCGATATTTAATTGAACCGTTTTCACGGAGTTCCATGTAAAATATCTCCCACCTGCATGTTCCATTCTAATGGCTGACCAATGCGGACCGACACCAGAATATTACATCACTGACCTGAAGAACCTATCAAATGTACGTTACAGCCAAGGTACGGTGATTCCCACTCCATGATTCTCAAAGCAACTGCTAAAGCCTTTTCAGGTTGTTGTCGTTACATCGATGATATATGGTATTATCCCTCAACAGGTGAGACTTTTCGTTTATAAAAAATGATTGTACCTATTCATCCTCTCTCTTTGGATCAGCACCTTCACAGGCATGTTCTCCATTATATTCTGGTTGACTAGTGCCGCTGATGTGTGAGAATTCAGGAAGTGTTCAAAATTACGTGTCATCTATTTTTCTGTCCTAACAAGCGACTTTGATACGAATGAGGCAAGTGCGATCTCTTACTTGATTGAATAAGGCAACTGATCCAGATTTTCAGAATGGCTTTTTTGAGTCCGAGGCAAAGCAGCAATGACAGCTGGAAAAAGTTCCAGTGGTTGCTTTGAGGATGATATAATAGAACATACTTTGGATATTGTGCAGACTTCGAGTCAGCGATGTAGTCTTCTGGTGTCAGTCCGTATTGATCGGCCATTTGGATGGTATGCATGTGGGGGGTATTTTCAGAATTCAGTGAAAATGGCAACTCCTACATATCTAATGTACTACACTTCTATTCAAAGTCTCAGCAATGGTATATACATATGCATACTAGCTGGTGATAGATCTGTCAATGCAAGGTTTGTGCTTGTGCAGAGACTTTCCAATCCATCTTATTTTCAAGGTTACAAGAGTATGAGATGACATCAATGACTTAAATACAATCCACTCACAGTTTCTGAGCCAACATTAACTAGATCCATGACCTAACCCAGAACAACAGATGGCTTCGTTCATTTAGTACCTGAAGCATCCCCAAAAAAATATGGATATGAGCTCTTACCTTATGATCTATGTCTGAAGCCTTTATAATTATATTTCCTGACTCAGACAGACAGTTTACAGGGTCCCCTTACAAGCATAACAACAATTTTACTGTACGTATAGTTGCACATATCCTATAATTGAAATACTGGAACGCCTTTTCTATCCACTATTAGCAGCGTTGTGACGCGGGGGCAATGGAGATGCAGTGTGCCAGACTTGCAATTTCGAACAACAAGATTAAGATGATGAACGAGTGTGTAGCGTTGACCAGCTCCAGTCCACCGAAGGCTCATCTACTGACATGATAGATCGTATTGGGAAGAGGTGTGCTACTGGGGCAGCACTGCAGGGGGCAGCGGCAGATAGAGTATTCCTCTGTATGATACTGTAGGACATTCAAGCTTGTCAGGAAAGCAGTAAAGGACTTAGAACCACACTCAAGCAGTAGTGGAGTATCCTGTATTGCGTCACACTGATGCGTTGTGACACGTGTGTTACTACCTGAGCTGCAACGACTTTGAATGTCTACATCCTGAGTTTGGCAGCATCTTCTGTCATAACTAGTCTTTTTTCATAAAACACGTCCCTTACATTCTTCCAGTGGATATACTTCCCAATAAATGGCAGCATTCTTCTTTTCGTCACCAATTGATGTAGATATTAAACTGGAGGGAGAAGATGCACGCAAACAGATTGAGATGAAGACGGAGAAAGAGAAAGTAATATCTTGTCCAGTGTACTTTGATGGTGATTCAGTCACAGGGACGGTCAGTGCATAATTCGGAAATCTGGTGTGGTCCCATAGATGATTTCCTTAGGTTTCGATACATATACGTGATGGGAAGAAAGTAGTTCATGAGGGAATCAAAGTCGAGTTTGTTGGTAGTATCGGTACGTACAAGTTGCTCTACTTTATGCAGAACAGTCCATCTATGTCGCTGGACAGAGCTTTTCTACGATCGAGGACATCACCATGAATTCTTGTCATTGTCACAGGAGCTGGCAGCACCAGGAGAAATGCGGCAGGCGCAGACATACGAATTCAACTTCAAGAATGTGGAGAAGCAATACGAGAGCTATCAGGGGATCAATGTTAAGCTGAGGCGAGTCCGCTCGAATTCTCGTGTTGACGTCAGAGGGCTTACCGCCTATCCAGATATTTTATACGGGTGTTGATATCGCGACGAATGGCAGATGTTAATAAAGAAAAAGATATCTGGGTACATTCATTCCGGATGCCTCCAGATAGCAATAATTCGATCAAGATGGAGGTCGGAATTGAGGATTGCCTGCATATCGAGTTTGAGTATAACAAGTCCAAGTACGCATTTATGTCTCTATTTAGCTGCAGTCAACGGATAAGTGCTCTAGGTATCATTTGAAGGACGTGATAGTTGGAAAGATCTACTTCCTCTTGGTACGGATCAAGATTAAGCATATGGAATTGTCTATTATTCGGCGTGAAACCACTGGTGCACCACCTAACCAATATAACGAAAGCGAGACTATCACGAAATTCGAGATTATGGATGGCGCGCCTGTGCGAGGTTAGCTCACGCCAGTCATCCCTAACTGATGAGGTGCTGAAACAGTGATAGGTGAAACGATACCCATACGGTTATTCTTGGGAGGATTTGATCTCACTCCGACATTCCGTGATGTCAACAAGAAGTTTAGCACACGATACTACCTGAATTTGGTTTTGATAGATGAGGAAAATCGTCGTTACTTTAAGCAACAGGTATGTATTTTTATTCCTTGCGTTGGGGGAATTTATTTCATCATTGCTATGTAGGAGATCACCATCTTTAGGATACCAGAGGTACGTGATTTCTGTCTGGTGAATTGAAGTCTACTAATTTTGTTATTAGAATTAACCTCTGCGTTAGCAACCCTGCCCACATCTGCATAGCATGCAAATGTTTGGATAGACTCTCGGGTCAAGTCTGCCAATTCGGTTGAATTACTAGCTGTATCTGGATGGCTTCGTAGGCGGAAAAGCGGTTGGCCAAATAAGTCAGGAGAAGTATAGGCCTAATTTTAGAACACTATATTCACTAAACTGGTATCATCTTATCTTTCTGTGGTGATCGGCCTGCGTGCGATGAGTGGCGTTCACCTCGGATACAACAATTAGAATGCTCTCACTGCTTCTCACTGCTTTTGTATGCAGTTAATTGTGTAGGGCTCTGCATCAAATCACTCGAGAGCATCACTGATCCACAGAGATAAATCACTTTTTCGTGTGAAGACTTGGATTTATGGCGGCGGATAGAATGTGAGTTTGGTTCAAATCCAATGCCGTCTTGAAGAGTCGTCACTTTTCTGTCGACCACAAACCCAGATGTATTAGGTCCTCAACAATCACGAACGCAAGGACAAGGACTTCTTATCATCACTCATAACTCAACTCGAAAAAATACATAGGTTATGCAATTTCAGTATCTGTCATCATCAGTACATGCAGTATTCAACAAAAGGAATGGGTACAGTGAAGATCAAGAGTAATGGATGAGCAGCTAATAAGCACCCACGTCCAAAAGAACTGCGACCACTGCAATCGAACCCAACAGTGGAAACAGTAGAGCGGGTGTATATATGGTGAGCAAGGGCAACCAGCGATCGCAGACCGACAAACAAATGATCAAATGGCTCATCCCAAGGCAGTAATGCAGCTGAATGGTGCGGTAAGATGATAAAATGGCATTTCAAAAAGCCCACCAGAGAGCGAAGCACAGATAGTGAAGATGCACTATTGAGTGACATTGAATAAAATTAGGTCGAAAGCTCAGAGGCCTGGGTTGAATAACACAGGAAGGCCGAATCACTTTTCCCGAGTAAATCAGCCCTTTCCTTGGCCATCCTTTGACTCACAAATGTAGCGTAGATTTAACGTGCATAACCTGCAACTTCTCCCACGACCGTACCTATGTAGATCTATTTCACCTTTGGTATGTCCTTGAAAATCCCTAGTCTGACCCATGGCTGCAAAGTTGACGGCAAATCCATTGCAAGAGTGAACCCCTCCTGTTTACCCATATCATTCACTGACGTATTGTGCGGGATAGAGATGGGATAGAGACCTGAATGCTTCTTGTCATTTCCTTTTTTTTACATGGCCAATGGCTGGAGTCGTATCTTAGCACTATATACAGAATTCTCCCTCTCGGAAGAGAGCGTGATCCAGATGATCGATCACATGTGAATTTTTTTCTGGTCAGTTTTCTTCAACGTTTCTAAGTTCTAGTCCGACCTCTATCTTCATTCTTGCCGCGCCAAGGCGCTTCAGATATCCTTTGCCAGCATGCAAACTCTACGCAGACAATGTGCAGTTTAATCTCTTATCGAGGAGTCACAGAATTCATTGCTCTCACAGTGAATGTGAATACTTTCGGACGATCGCTATCACTTTCATGGCGTTTGCCAAGTATGCAGCGTCAGTTGTTAAGACCAGTCACCCGACCGGGTTCTGTTGCTGGGGTGTGTCCTGCTTTGTTACAGAGATAGAGGTCCTTATCTATGCTTTCGACCCAGACGTCCTCACTTCAACGTACACTAGCAACGGAATCTAACCATGTCAGAACATTTATCTCTTGCTTAATTTCCGAGTATTTGAATAGTTATTTGTATACCAGGCTTCCATCCCTCCTCTTCCCCCTCCTCGTCCGTCGAGATGGAAGTCTTTCCTCCAATTCGTTGGCAGGGCTACACTCATTGTGATGATCAGTGGTGTCGGCATATTCTACTTTACAGCAAAACATGACAAGCACCCGGGGTCACAAATGCCCTTTGACCCGGAAAAGAAAACCCTCGTGGTGCTTGGAAGTGGCTGGGGAGCAACTAGTTTGCTCAAGACGTTGGATACAACTGACTACAACGTTGTACGTCCTTATCATCAATTGTTTTTACATCCTAATTGGAGATTGTCAGGTTGTTGTCAGCCCAAGGAACTTCTTCCTCTTCACTCCACTCCTGCCTAGCGTTGCTGTCGGTACTCTTAATACCCGATCCATCATCCAATCGATTCGGTACATCACGCGTCATAAAACGCGCAATGTATCCGTCATAGAGGCAGAAGCCACGGATGTCGATGTGTGTGCTCTTTTGATCGTCTCTTTTGACTTGTTCTAATCTGTCCTCTGGGCAGCCGGTCAATAAAACTATCACGTTCCAGGGTAAGCTACACCTGCTCCATTGGGGATGTCGGCGAACGTATGACCGTCAATCTAGACAATAAAGGAGCTATGTCTTCAGCAACTATTCCTTATGATTACCTTGTCTATGCTGTTGGGGCCGAGACTCAGACATTCAACATCCCCGGAGTCAAGGAGCATGCTTGTTTCATGAAAGAGTTGAATGATGCAGAACGGGTGAGTAATGCAAGGCAACGTTGACGACGACTGACTATCTTGGGTTCCTTAGTTTCAGAAGGAATTCCTAGATTGTGAGTCTGACTTATCATTACATGTTCAAAAATCCTGACTTACGCTGATAGGCCTTGAAACCGCTGCCCTTCCCAGTCAAGATACACAAGAGGTTGAACGCCTCCTTCATATGATTGTTGTTGGTGGTGGTCCAACCGGTGTTGAACTGAGCGGTGAATTACATGATTTCTTGGAAGATGATCTCAAGTCGTGGTACCCAGAACTTGCAAGCAAAATTCGTATCACCCTTGTCGAAGCTTTGCCCAATGTCTTGCCGATGTTTAGCAAGCAACTGATCAATTACACCGAATCCACGTTCAAGGAAAGCAAGATTGAAATCATGACGAAGACAATGGTCAAAGAAGTCAAAGAGAAAAGTGTCGTCCTTCAGATGCCCGATAAGAGTATAAAAGAAGTGCCATGCGGATTGGTTGTCTGGGCAGCTGTACGTGTAAAAGTCGTTCAAGCAACCCCATTGATATTGATTTCACCTGTATCAGGGTAATCGTGGTCTTCAGATTACCCGGAATCTTATGGACAAATTTCCTGACGTTCAGACCAATAAACGTGGAATACTTGTTGATGGTAAGCTAACATTCGAGTAATCAATGTCATAGTTGATGTTCCACCAGAATTCCTTCGTATGAAGGGTGCCGAGGACAGCATATTTGCCATTGGAGACTGCACATCTACTGCTTATGCTCCAACGGCACAGGTTGCCGCTCAACAAGGTTCTTATCTCGCTCGCCAGCTGCATCTTATCGCCAAACACGATCAACTGGAAGGAAACCTCATGAAACTTGAGTCCTTGGCAGCAACAATTCCTGATGAGGAAGAAAAGAAGAAGGTTCTCCGTGAAGTCGAAATCGCCAAAAGACAGCTCACTAGGACCAAGAGACGACCATTCAAGTACTCACACCAAGGAACCTTGGCTTATATCGGCTCTGAAAAAGCCATTGCCGATTTACCGTTCATGAACAACAATGTAAGTGGACGATACCTTTTTCTCTTTTTTTTATCTGGCTAATTGATATCTTCTAGTTTACCAGTGCCGGTGTCGCGACATATTTCTTCTGGCGCAGCGCTTATCTGAGCACACTTTTCTCTCTGCGCAACCGTACGCTTGTTGCTACTGACTGGTTAAAAGTTCGTCTCTTTGGCCGGTGCGTGTCTAACCCCCAAGTCGATTCAAGACAGCTATGTATTCATTGATCATACAGTGACGTTGTCCGCGACTGATCTACATGCACTGAAATGCCCACTTCTACCCAACCTATGCAATTTATCATAACATTGATTCCCTATAGACATCGTAGACATTGCAATTTTCAGCCCAGCTTGAGCATACTATATCATGCGTAATACTATAGATATTTTATTATAACAATGGACGTAACTCGTTTTGTTAGCTCCTTGGCTACTCGATTTGATGAATGTGTTGAGTGAGAACCGGAGTATCAACAACTTTCATTTTGAGCACACTCAATTAGCCTGTATTGAATGTGTCACTGGGAGGGAGTTTAAGGTAAAGTTTTGGACACTGGTAGTAGGTCTATCATATGAAGGGTGACGTGTCTGTTTCTGAATCCATTGCAAGTATTTTCTTTGGTGTTGGCTATCCGTCTGTCGCAAGTCAATTGAGGTCAAGCGTATTCCTTTCTTGCAGAATTTCATTTTTGATCACCCATTCTGTTCCTAGAACGCATTTTTTGTGGATGACCCGGATAATCAACTTCTACATAACTTCTACATTTGGACATAGACCGGAATGGAAAAATATCTAAACTATTGAAACTGCTCATAGAACAGAACCGATCCATTTGAATCCCTTGGGATGAGCCAGAATGTTTCATCCAGTTTGTCTGCTGTTCATGGTATAATCAGTGCAGCTGGTAATGCCTTTGGTTTTCTCAACTTTGCTTCTTCTATCTCAACTTCAAGTTCCATATCTATACCCATCTCCTCTGAAACACGGAAATATGACGATGGATGTGCCAATTTGGAACGAAGGTTGTAATGAGATTTCTTGCCGTCTGATCTTGGAGTGCCATAATGTTTGCCAAAGTCAGGCTTTGTCTTGATGTTTCTACTACCGTGTTGTCGTTCTTGTATCGTCCGAGGCAAATGGTAAGGGAGTGAACGATCTGGCTGGGTGGGCCAGAAGCGTGAAGGTGAAATGGCAATAGAGTCTCGAAAAGTGCACGATATAGGTTGATGATGACGAGGTAATTTGCTGTTCATCTCCGACTTGCCAATGGCGTCAGTGAGGGTATCGTTATTCGATAAACGGAGCTCGTCAGCTGTTTGATCGTCGAGTCCCACACGGCAGATGGCAGCTGAAAACACAATGCCCTATCGATCGGTTAGAGGTCATCTAAATCGAGAACTTTTGAGCTGACAATAATAGAGGCCATCTAGGGTAGATGAAAATTCTACATGAACTGTGAAAGTAATAGCACACTCACTGAATCAACCAGGATATATTGAAACCATGAGTCGAGGGCAAGAGATATGATTAATGTGACCACAATACCAGAGTAAACGACACCAGATTCCAGAACGATCTGCGTGATAATGGTGGAGTAAATTGCCCAACTGGTTGTGCTGCCAAACTTCTTCCAGATTTGAGTTGTAATAATCACTGTTAGAGAAAATTGGAAGCTTAAATACTATGAATGAAGTTGTTTACTAAAAGACTCACAAGTGCAAGTTGTACTGAAGGCAAGTGAGAAGGAGGAGTTGATTAACCAAGATTGTTGAATGAAGTTTGACGCATCCTTATAATTGTTGTAGGATATCAGGTGTTTGATACTTGCGGCTGAAGGAATTTTCAGGTCATCAAAGAACAACAAAAATCGCAGCCCTACCAATGCCACATACAAAGAATAAACAGGGAAGGACAATGATGCTTAAACGTCTACCACAGATGATCCAGCATCTGTGCAACTATTCCTACCACATGAACGTCGGTCTAATAGGAAAATAGGAACGCTTACTAGAACTCCATGCCCAAGCAGCGTTTGAACAAAATAGATGGTAGTACAAGCCAAATCCATAGGATATGAGAAACGGTTCCACTGATTGGAAACATCTCCCTGACTATTGGAGATTTGCAGTACTTGCAGAACGACATGCTACTCAGCCAATTCAGTCGCAAGTCCATGCAAGCAAGATGAGAAGTGAGAGGTTTGCACTCACAGTTGTTGCGACAGTGAACAACATTCCTGAAGCACCCATCATGCCTTTGTTCAGCCTGTGCTCTGAAGGCCGACGAAGGACCAATACCCAATAAGTTAGGATAAATATTACAATGAACACTCCTTCAGGATGCTATGAAAGGCAAGCTAGTCTTAGATGCCAGACCACCTACCATATAGAGTGCCTTGAACAAAAATGGATGCAACTTCGACCTGGGCGGAAAGAGGATCAGTCTTGGCCATAAGAATGGCAAGCAGCCAGAAATTGACCTCATATAAATTTACAGGCATTCTTTTGCAGGCCGCAATTTCGGAATGTGAAGACAAAATGAGGTCCAACAGGTGTATCTTATGAATTTATGCAGGGTGGACACAAGTCTTGTACCGCAAGTCTGCAATGAGCAGGACCATATAGCATGACACACAAAATGAAAAGTCATGTGAAGCTTAGCCGCAAGGTGGCCTGCACATGTACATGGGGATTTGTTGGTCGTTATCGCGAGAGCGAAGCGTTTGTATATCTCGCGTCAAGTTGTTGTGTTGCTTGACAAGACAGTATTTGAGCGTGCATTAGATGATGAAATCCAATTTGAGTTTAGATCCTAGTGTGTAAAATATATATATTGTGATGGCAAACTTATGCTTACTGACTGCCTTAAAGGTCACTCCACTTGAACAATCTTTCCTCTCTTTTATTTCAAATAGACATTGGAGCTGGTCAAGGATGAGTTCTGTTATTTCCCTCAAGGAAAAAGGAAGCTAGAAAACCTTACTACAAGTTACACATCCTATCTCACCAGTTCCATAACTAACATGAATATCTATAAAATCTAACGAATAGGATATATACAACCAAGACATGATATAATAATCGACCAAAGTAAGATACCAGCAATGAAACCACAACTGACTTTTTTTCAAAATGTCCAAGACCAAGACGTAGAAAACCACTGCACCAATTTCAAAAATCCAAGAATACACCCTCCCGAGATGATCGGTAACGTCAGATTGTCATCCAATGAACCTAGATCTTAGAATGACCATCAACAAAAATAGAAAGAAAGAGAACCACTACCACCACACGTACCCAAAGCTTCCGTAACACCACTCACCAACCCAGATACGATGCCAATCACACTCAGGCCAATCCATCCACGTAGCACTGCTCCTTCTCTTGTTGCACCGTTCACTGTAACCCCTCTCACAAAATCCCAGCTGAGCTGCGTACCACCCAATCTCACCGGTGCAATCCAACCCCAAAATCCCACTGTGGCTATCATCCCTGTCAAAGTGGCGGCTAGAAACCCTGCCACACTCTTTCTCGGTGACAATGGGATTTTGACGAGAGGGAATCTACGATGAGGGATGTATAGATATGGAGGGAGGCGTGGAGAGGAAGGACCGTATAGACGACCTATGGTGGATGCAGCTGTGTCTGCCCAGGAAAGACTATGTGGTTGATGTCAGTCAGGGGCGGAAAGAGAGAGAGAAGGAGATAGGTACATGAGGATGGAAAGCGTGGCCACGTCGGGGGGGTAGAATTGAAGAGCGACGTTGACTCCGAGGATGTACCATATCACGCCATTTGTCGAGTTCTAAGCCATTGTTAAAATCAAGGAGAGCAACAGAGAGAGAGAGAGAGAAAGCCTGGTTACCTTTTCAGAATCGCGCATGAGGAAACCGAGTACCCGTTCATACAGTCTTGCAAAGGAAGGATAACGGAAGCGCAAGAGGTCGGCAGGGTAGATTATACAGAGGGAGGACCACAGCCCGCGGACGACGTAACGAACAGGGGATTCAGAAACATAGAAGTAGAGAGTGAAAAAGCCTAGTGATGTTATATTATACAGGGACTTGAGCGGAAAACAAAGGAAGAACGGACCAATTGAACTGTGCAAGACCTTTCTGGGAATCTCCCAGTTGATGTCTCCACCGTGCTCCGACTCTTCTGGTTCGCTGGAGGCAACAGACCAAGAAACAGGGTCTGTGTGGTCTGTACTGTGGCCCAGTTCCTCCAGTCGGTGGATAACTTTGCGAGTAACACTCGAAACCGACATAGTCCAGCTTGAAAGCCAACACAGCACACAAGACGCAACACCAATTGGGACCATCATCCCACGCATAAACATTTCAACTACAACTAATACACATAGCCAAGTAGTTTGCCACCGACATTCTTACGACGCGCTTCCTCGTGGTCCAGGATACCCGAAGAGGTGGAAAGAATTATATAGCCAAAACTACGAGCAGGGAGAAGCAAGTTGACCCAAGACTCAATCTGACTGTGTTGCACGTTGAAGCGGGGCGAGATAACACCCGTTTTGTTAAGACGACCGTTGAGTTGGATCACAATCTTTCCCGAGCGATGGTCATCGACAATAGTGAATTCACCAATGTAACCTGTCAGCAGTTGATCAGAAACCAGTATCGGCAATCAAAACAAAAAGAAAGTATGTTGTCTCTTTGGTGAACACACGTCGGTAGAGCGGCCAACAGGGTGCTGTATCGGTTGGACGGAGACTATTTGATATCTCGGAGGGTTAAAACGATCATCGCGTAAAAATGCGTAGGAGCGCCAATCGTAGTTATATCACTCCGAAGTGCAGATGAGAAAATCGCACGAAAACTCACCATGACGTTGCATGACACTAAGGAACTTGACGATGACCTTGGACGAGGGACGGATAAGGACTTGACGCTTTCCGCGGCGCTCAGCATTGACGATATTGTTCAGGCAGTCATTCTTAAGCATCATCAGTCACACTATCTATCACGGCAGAACACAAACCACTCACCAGGACAGAGACGCGAACCATTTTTTTGTTTTTGGCGGGGTGAGGAGTGTATCAGAGGAAACTAGACATGCGAAAACAGAGTAAGTAATAGATAGACACGGACCCCAGTCTGAGTGTCGTGCTACAGAAAGCGCGAGTCAAACAGGGAAAAAAGAAATATTTCCATGATTCGTCCTTCTGGCCCCAGCCACTTCAGACCGTTTGAGAGAAGATTTACCTTGCAGCTGACTCGGCAGAACGAACGATCAAAATAACGATGTGTTTGATGCTGGATTGTCATGTACTATATAGCCCATCAAAGCCACCACGCAAATGCCCGATCAACCATCACCAGTGACCGACGACAGGCACTGTTTCTTCCGCAATCATGGTATGTTTTACACCAGTTTCTTGTCCATGCTGTGTTGAAATACAATCTGTAGGGTCGTGTTCGTACCAAGACTACAAAGAGAGCTTCGCGCGTCCTCATCGAAAAATAGTCCGTCCATCTCTCTTAAATTCCTAATCACACTTGACACACACACAGTTACCCCCGTCTCACCCTCGATTTCCACACCAACAAACGTATCATCGATGAAGTGGTCAGTCAACTTTTCTCTCTCTGACAACTGAAATAATCCATCGACTTTTTTTTGTCTTCTAGGCCGTTGTTCCTTCCAAACGTCTGCGAAACAAAGTCGCAGGTTTCACGACACACTTGATGAAGCGTATCCAAAAGGGACCCGTTCGTGGTATTTCGTTCAAACTCCAAGAAGAAGAACGTGAACGCAAAGACAACTACGTTCCGGAAGTGTCTGCTTTGGATACGACTGTGGCTGGTATCGAAGTCGATCCTGAAACCAAGGTGCGTGATCTTTGCAAAAGACTTGTTTTCGGGGACTGGCTTAAAATGGGGTGTTGTTGTTTATCAGGCTCTCCTCGATCAACTCAACTTTGATTCTATCCCTGTTAATGTTGTTCTACCCGTTACGGCTGCTCCGGAGAGACCGAGGCGCGAGAGACGAAATGTTCCTGGTGCTGGCCGTTCATAAATTGTCGACGGTGTAGATTATCATGTTTGTTTCCTTTCTCTCTCTCTCTTGCCTAGGCATATGAATATGATGATGGCACGGTCTTGGAGTTTCAGTACTCGAGCAACCAGGATGATGATATTTTCAACATTGTCAACATCAGCAGGAGGAAGTAGATGAAGCAGTTACACAAGAGCAGTATCGAGAACTCTTCAAAAGTTCCACCACAGTTTTGATAATCACTGAAACCATACATCACTCTTCCGCCACAGCTGACATTTGGTTGCGTACATCAGCACGTTGTAAACTATCTTTCCTCTCAATCGTCTTCTTTGAAAATGTCGTGCACTACACTAATGCTGGGTGTTTGAGGGAACCGAATACACTGTCGACTAGAAGAAACACGGTAGACGTTCTCTGACACCACACTGACAGAGACCTATTGCGAATACTCAGACGTCACCTAGTAAGGCTGACAGCCATCACCATGTGAAGTCGGTCACGTTATCTACCGCACAATCCCGGTTTTGTGAATGTCACGTTATCTGGTGCACACTAACACACGTGAAATGCTTAGATCAGTCATGGCATTCAGAATGCTTCCCGCATGTCATCGATGGTCACGGTCCTCTTTCTTTTCTATTTCACCAAGTCTTCTTCAAGCACCCTCTTGGCGGCTTCGCGCACATCATGAATTCGCCTTCCCTCGGCATTCTCGTGCTCGACTTCTGCACGCATCTACCAGTGTGTCTAATTTATCGGCCAGAATTTACTGCTGCTTGAACAATAACGTGTAGTAACACGGCATGGTGGTATCCAAAGACCAAAACCCGGAACAGGGTGAGCGGGGACTTGGAACAGTCTATACAAATGAATCGATCTGGCCTCACAGGATTCAAGTCCATTTCAAAGACGCCAAGGGTAATCTCCTCAAGACTGTCGAAGCTAATGAGGGAGATGACTTGTTGGGTGTAGCGCATGAGTACGATATCGACCTAGAGGGTATGTAGCTTCTGTATCTCACCTGGCCCCTTCCAACCCTGATACATCACCCAATTTTCTTTTTTACTTCTGCCATTTGAAACTTTTTTCCCATACAATTTTTCGGATTCTCAGGGGCCTGCGAAGGATCTGTTGCTTGCTCGACATGCCACGTAATACTCCCACCAAAGTATTACGACCTGCTTCCCGAACCAGATGACGACGAGAATGACATGCTCGATATGGCGTTCGGTTTGACCGATACAAGTCGACTGGGGTGTCAAGTGAAGCTGACAAAAGAACTCGATGGTCTCACGGCTACACTGCCTGCTGCCACACGGAATATGTTTGTCGATGGTGCGTGACCGGCAATGATCAAATACCGTTCATAGCGTTGACTTTTGGCGTACTGTTAGGGAAGAAGCCGACTAAGCACTAACATGTTGCTACAACCGCGCGTTATTCGGAGGGCAGACTCTTTACTCTGTCTCCGAGTTGGGAGGACGGTTGGGATCCCGTGCTACTCGCGTTTAGGACGAGACTCGATAGTTTCCGCATCGTGGGCGGCGCCCGCGTACGGCATGTTTCAGGGAAATAGACATTGAGCATGGATATGAGCTTCCTACACCGCAATTTGAACAATTATATCATATGGTCGTATTTTACATACAAAAGTTTGCCAGCTGTCAGCGCTATATGTATTTGAAAGTGCTTAGTCATGCTTGTCGTTCTGTGGCACTAAATGTCGTCAGGGACGTACTGTTTCATACATTCAACAACATTAAGGGCAACAAGTGTCTAATGCTGACAGTATCGCGAATCGTATGGAATGGCACATCTCCAAGCTGATCTTATCAGATCCCTGACTGTACCTAAGTCAGTGCCTTATTACTAGCTCTGGCGCGTTTACACCTTTCGTCTTCCATATTCTGTTCTCTATCTCCATCATTCTTAAGCCAGCAGAACTGCCCTATAAACTTCACCCCCCGCCTTCCTTGCTTCCCGCTTGGGTCTGTCAATGTCTGTCACTTCGCCTCACCGTCCATGGCCAGCAGACGAGCCATCTCAGGTCTACGTGAGTTAGATAACAAGCCTTGTTTTTGGGTTTACGTGTCGCTGACTACCTAGTTTTTTTGTTTGTTTGTTTTTTTTCGTCAGCCTGTGGGATTAACCTCAGCCGTAACGCTCATCAACCGAACCTCGTCTTTCGGCGCGAATCAATGTCCTGAGAGTATTCCTTCTACTATACCCGACCGCCGCTCGCTTGTGGGAGTGTGTAAACCGCTTCGATCGTCGCCTCTGGCTGGCTCAGTCCTCCAGGCTGATGAAACGATCGTCCAAGTGAAGGAAACACCAAAGCTTAAACCTTCAAGGATTGTCTCCACGCCAGACTTGGCGTCCATCCTGATTCCTCCGCCTGTCGCAAAGCGTTCCAGGCCCAGGACTGCTGAAGGTTCTCAGAACATTTTTCCCACTTCAGTGCCTTTGCCGACCAGCCCGGATACCATCAAAGAGTCTGCCGTTTCGCATGCCTTCTATTCTGGAAATTCGGCGAAGCAGGCTAGTACTCATTTGGGAAGGTCCGCTTCTTCGGCTCAATCATCATTTAGCGCCTTTCCTACCCCAGCTGTTTGTCCACCGACGAGCAAGGCTGGAAGTACACCTCATCTCCGAGCTGCCTTTCGTAGTAGTCCACATACTGTGTGCCCCACAACAACAACTCCCCCGCCCCTCTCGAGTTCGAAAAAGCCATCTGCTGGATGTTCGTCATCGGTTCATCCTAATTCTGGCGACACTTCATGGTTGATAGCTAATCCTTACGAGATCACTCCAAAATTTACTCGATTGGGACTAGCATCTCCACATGTAGTTCTACCTCTGTGCGCGAGAGAGCATAGACGTTTAGCGCGTCAGAACTCGAAATCAAGCGTTAAGACGTCAACTGCACGGATATCGCGTGTCAGAAGTACCGATTCTTCTTCCGGTACTAGTCTTTCATCCCATTCACAACAAGACGTTCCAACTTCATCAAGTCCGAGCCCGACCAAGTGCGATTTGTCGTCGAATCGTGCTTCTGAACTTTGGTCCTCTTTACACCTACCGCAGAGGAGTGTTGTGGTTCCTGTAACATCCTCGGGGACTGCGGTTACTTGCGAAGGCGAAGCATCCGATCTGCAGTATCCTTCTTCTACTTCGAAATCTGATCATGACGCTCGATCCGTTCCCACTACAAAGACTTCGAGAAAAAGTCCTTTGATTCGGTTCAAGAATCTGACGCTTCGGACATTCAAGTCATCCGCGTCATTGAAAAAGTCAAGTATGAACCCTATTATCGAGAATTTAACTCCAGCTACCGATGTGAGGCTGCAGAGAGAAATCAAAATTGGGCTTCTTACGCCGCGATCAAGTTCTCCGACGGCTTCTGAGTCTACGGCGGACACCAAAGCTGCTGTGGTCGGAGAGTTTTTGCCACCGACGATATCGAGGACAGAACAGAGTGCCAAGAAATCTTGGAAGCCGTTTGTGGTTTGGTATAGGAATCGGTCAGTGCAGATGTAGACAACTTTCTCCGATCACTTCTCTAACTTTTTTTACGGATTCCTACGATCATGGGTTGATATTCTTGTCCCTTCGTCATCTCGTCGTGAATACGGCAATATATATATTATCGTGCATGTATGCGTAGTACCCTTTTGTATTCCGAGTCGCATTGTAAGACACCCAGGCATTTGGTCGTATGGCTTGCTTTGATAATTCCGATTATATTAGGGTAAGCCTTAGGGGCCAACACGGCTCTTTTTCATCCGCTTCATGTACTCCTACCGCTGAGAACGTGGCACAGGCTAAACTGAAAGAGGAGAAGTTGTCCTCCACGCAAGATACCATAATGAGTTAACTGACGTCGGATCATTTATTAAGCTCGAATTGGAGGCACAAATATTTGCAAGTCTGGGCAACAAAGAATAGTGAGGTGAGTTTGGCTAGCGGGTCTATCACCGTCAACCGGGATCCGACGTGAAACACCATCAACGAGCACTAGTAAATTATACAGTGGCACATCAGTTGCTAGTAGATGGAAGCATGTCCTGTTTGGATTGGATCGAGCTTGCAAGCTCGGTTTGTGAACTATTACTATCCCTGCAGAAGAAACCAGAAGGTGTTGGTGGTGTAGACATGGCATGAACTGTGTTCCACAGAGTCTCGAAAGTGGATTCACCCCTTCTAGCTGATGGTTTTTTTTACGAGAGAAGGATACATTTCTCCACCGCATCTTGGCACCTGTTTGCTTGTTGTGGTATAGACATTCCTCTACACACATTCATTTTGTGACGAATACTCACGTAATTGCTCTCGATACAAAGATAAGTAATACGGGATGAGTGGATTTTTAGATTTTGACAGTCGCCCACAAGCAAGCTTGGTTTACCTGTTACTCGTTAGCAATGTTTCCTCTTTCTCTGTCGCAAAATTTTCACCATTTCTGGTCTCTTGTAAGACAGGTGTGGCAAGGTCAGATAGCAAGCGTTATCTAGCGTGAGCGTGGAAGTCAGTGTTGATGGTTTGCACATATTAAAAGAATTCATATACTATCTATTATTTAGGACCTGGTAGCGTATTAATGAGATAAGATAAGCATGGAACATCAAGCGTGAGAGGACCCTTCACGCTCAAAACACGTTGTCCAGGACGATATTTGTTAATGTACCTGATATACTAATTTCCCTTGACGGCATTGACACTAAATGATTTAATCTGTCATTATCCACTCCATTTTCGGGTTATAGTCAAATTTGAAGGTCAGGTCCCATATGGAATATGTGAACCAGCTAATTACATCTGTGACTATTGAATGTATCTGCATCTGCGTTTGGCTCATATCAGCTTCTCAGTAAAAAAACGCCGTCTTTTTTTTTCTGAAAAGAATCCATCAATTTGTAATGAGGCGCTCGGGTGCAGTTTGTAGTCAAATACAAGTACTCTACGCAGTTCGAAGGGAAACAAAATAAAGAAATTGCAAAACTGGAAGGGCAATCTGGCAAACTAAAAAAAGGCCAAAAATGAGGGGTGTCAAAATTGACTTCAGTATATTACAGAAAAGAATCAGAAAAGGGAACTAGTTGACACTGTCCTGAAAAGCAGACGAAGAGGGAACATTCTTGAAAGAGGACATAAAACCTTGGTAGAAGTAATACCCTCAGACAAATGAATGAATGAATTACATCCGTGAAACATGGGTTCAATTTGACTCTCACTGTATGGACAAGCAATTTTTCCCTTGGAAAAAACCTCCTGCATTCACCTATAGGTGTGTGTGATTAAGGAGAGTCCTTGTGGTTCCAGCACACGCAGGAACCATCTCGCCAATACATTCGAATCACTCACTACAATTGGTATATGATGGTTGGAAAATGTATATTTATTTCTTGTATAAGTACAAGAGATTGCCGCTCTGGCTGTGTGCCCTAGTCGAAGAGGGTAAAATGACCAAGAAATGAGCTGTGAGGACAATATCCGTCGTTGGTCACTGACATAAATTATTTAGTTAAATGACAACCAATCTAATGGACAAGCACGATCGAACAATGAATTGGCTGTCCAAGCTAAAAAAAAATACTATGACTCAATAGTCACGGGCTACGTGAATTCCGATGGTCCCTACGCAGAGCTGTATCAATGAACTATCAGGTAATGATATACATATAGACCGGTAGACAGCGCTGTCAGACAATCTCTACGTTTCTCACCAAGGTGCCTTCGTCTCTACATTACGTCAGCTAGTAGCCTGTCTGCTGCACTCAGATAACTGCAGGAGCTACCATTACCTTACACGTCCACACCTGAGTAGGTGGCACTCTGTACAACATCTGGTGATCAGCATCTCAATTTACAAGAGCTAAGAAGACTAGAAATCAATGCTTTTGAACAGCGACTTCCCCATACGATTACTGGTGCATGACTCATATGATAGTTAGTTTATGCTAAAGGAGATAGTTGTTAAGTGAAGCTGCTTAGAACATTCGCTACAATGTACAAAGCAACTTATCATAGCGCAGCTTCCTTTCTGACTTTTTGTTGATTGCCGCGGAGCCAAAAAGAGTAGATTCGTATTCTACACACTAGGTCAAATCTTCCGAAAGTTTATTACATCCGCGGCTTAAAGATAGGGCGTTGGAATAGGACATCAGTTATTCTCAAACATTCAGGAGGCATACAGTCAATGTCCGCACACGAGCTATAGCCGCAAAGTTTGTGTACGGAGGCATTATTCCTGAGAGCGGGACCAGCAAAAGAAAATAGCCTCTTCAGAACAGGCCTCATCGTCTAATCGACCCGTGATTATAGCTCTAAAGCTGAGTTTGGTTCCTTTAAAGACTCTATTGAAATAGATGCTTAGAATCTCAATAGGATGTTTCTTAGGTGTAAATCGCCGGATTCCCACAACCTACACGTAGCTCTAATGGTTAATTGCTCAGCGCTTCTGAGAGGTCCTGGGAGCAATGAACTCTCTTGCTGTCCGTGTGCATCTCGCAGCGATCCGCAGAAAGCCCATCCTGGTTATGCCCTGATTACTACAAACACGTGGGTGGATCACATTTACTTGCCTCTAAGATCTCTCCTCCAAACCCATTGAAACTACAAAAATATGCCTACTTCTCTCCTAGTTTTAACTGGTAACCTCAGGCATTCTGTTTTACATTAAATCCTCGATTTCTCTTCTACATATTTCTATTGCTACATAACCTCCTCTACTGGGTTGCTACCTCCATATGCGCTCTGACGTCCCTCATATGCAACAGAGCAGACCCTCTCACAAGACCTGGGTTGACCCTTGTTCTTTGCCTAATCATGGAGATATCTCAACTATTGGTGGAAATGCGTCTGACTATGTCAAGCAACTCAACCTTAACACGTACATGTCCTATGGCGTTGGTAACGAAGATACCTTCGGATATAAAGTCGGAAAATCTGTCAGATTTGTTGACATTAGTGTCGAGCGCAATGAGGGGAAGAAGGGGAAGCTGGAGGCAAGTACAGTTGCGGAACTTATTGTGACAAAAGGTATGTGGTTGTTAGGTCATATACAGACAAAGGCGATGAATTTCTTTGCATAGACATGCTTAATGGAGCTGGCATGCTGCATGGGGGGTGCGTAGCATATCTTATCGATAAGTAAGCACTCAATCATCGTGCAATACATGAGTCTAATACGTGACACAGCTGCTGTAGCACTCCACTTGTTGTTCTCGGACTCATCAAACGAGTTAACGGTGTTGGTGTGACGCAATCCATGAGTATCTTCTTCCACGCCCCGGCCTCGATGTGAGCTTCATCGACTGAGAGAAGGACCCTTTTCTCTTACTATCATGATAGCGGGACTTCTTTGCGTATTATGAGTACTTCAATCGCCTTGGGTGGAAGAGTGATGAGTTCCAGATGTGAGGTGAGATTTTGCGTTGAGTATCATGTATATGAATCACCCAGATGACTTAGATTATCGATCAAGACAAAGGTCGGATAGTCGCTTCAGCTTTCTTGAACAAGATGCAGCCAGCCAAATTATGATCTTGTAACGGTACAAATTTGCTAAATCAAGACCAAGCCGCTCACAACTGATTAGGATTTGTGAATCACCTCACCTCGGAATAGACTGATGAAGGAGTATTTGTCTTGAGACTTATCGGGCCATGCTATCCCTGACTTTATCCTATGGGTAAACCTAAACCAAAATTCGAAGAGCCAAAATTTCGTATAACCATTACATAGATTTTGATTAAGAGAACTGACGTTGTAGCATGTATTGTATTTTTGGGGCATATATCCCCTACCAGTTTTCGTCCTTCCTGCATCCCAAGCACATGAATGTTTTGATTATGTTTTGATTCTTCCTGTATATTTTCGTTGGGTTTAGTAAATTACGTCTTCCTCATGTTGGGATATCAAACGTGCGTCAAGATGAACATCATTTCTTTCCCATCATTGTGATTGTCGCCATTGGAATTGTTCATAGTCCAGGACACCTCCTAACCACTTGTTTTCCTCGCCTTTTGGCAGACGGTATGTTATCACATCAGTAGAATTCTAGCTATTCATCTTCTATCGCAATTTCACCAAGGCTCAAACATTCATGTTGAATAAATTGAATGGAGATTGTTGGAACTATCCCACATGTAGTGAGACCTGACTAGCTCAGCATTGGTCTAAAAAAAACTTTGTTTTTGTATACATAGTGTTTGATTTTGGCAATAAATAAATTGTCGACATCATTTCTAGACTTGGCCCCAGCACCATGTAATAAATCTGTAAATTTTAAAAAAATCATCTTACCCGGATACATGTCAAAAATTCCAAAAAGGTATTCGTGGTATAAATTATTGGTACTGGATGAATTGAATGCTGACAGAAAACATGTAGATTTCACAAGCCATTGATCCTCAATAGTACCATGATAATGTCTACTACTCGGATCTCAAAGCATTCTTCAGGTTCAATATAATCGATGTTTGAGCGATATCTTAAAATTCTAAGGAGAAGCATCCAGTTAAAATTAGTTGAAACATGGTTGTGCTTCGAATGGTATCTTGATGCTGTACCATACCTTTTTCCACCGGAAAGATTCTTTCTTGGTTTGCGGAGTTTGACCGAATTGACACCGTAGTCTGGACCAGTCCATTGTACTATATCCGTCTCTAAGCGATGTCCGTTTTCAGGAAAGGAGAGTCCTGGAGCATTCACTAGGCCAAGCCAAAGTGTCAGTTGCCTCGCACTAGATTTAAGACAAGGAAATCTTTCCAAGCGACTCTCTACAACCCCTGAGGTGGCGTCTGTAGCTTCAAGAGTCTCCTAAAGCCCCACAGTGGCATTACGAGCACGAAATAGGTTTATGATGAGAACCTGGCATTCTGATACGTAATAGAGAGTCAGAAAAGCGAACGATCCGTGTCTTCGAGGCGTCAAATAAACTTCAACTTCCATTTCATTGAAGCATTAGGTAGTGCAATAACGAAAAACACTGAAGGACTAATTATATCCAGAGCAAATTCCTCTCCCAGTGAGTATAGTAGTACATGTCGACCCTATTGTGAGTAATACATATGTCTTTTACAATACGCATTCTTCAACTGGTTTGTAACTTCTAAAGTACCCACATTGGCCAAAGTAATATCGGTATCTCGCTCCAACTCCAACGAACATCCACTGTACCTATATGGTAGGGTTCCTTGATGAAACGGAGTTTTCTTTATCCTTTGTATATCTATCGGCAAAATACCGGTAAAATACCAGTATTTTATCTCAGTAACGAAGACAGGAGTTCTACTAGAACTAGGGAACTCTAGATCATCTACTAAGACCGTCAATATCAAACCACTTACTAGAGTAAATTTGACATCCTACCGCATGTCTTTTGGGCCTTCTTTCTTAGTGAACACATGTAGATCGTGAAGCAAACAACCTTTTTGTAAAACAATCTCCGATTCCGGTCGAATAGGACCTGTTCAATTTAGATCAATCAGAAATGGAGATTTGGGCGTAGTTCACAAACGCGCACCGGAACCCATATCACTGTCTGTGGTAGAATTTCAATCCAGAGATCCATGAGTGCAAACTAGAGCTCGTAGGAACAGTTGAAGCTGGGCCCACAGCAATCTTATACGTTCGTGTGCCCTGTATGACCTTTCCTGGACATTTTTTTTCTATATCTGACTTCAGATAAGAATCGTTTCTCGTAAGCAGCTCAGAACCATGGGAGCTCACCGCCAAAAATGGGGTGGCACAGGAAATTCAAGACAATAAGTTACACTATCTACCCCCAAGCATCCCTTTTCGATCATGCATAAATCCGCGACTGCAGCTGATATCTTCATCTTCAATCAATAGTGTTTGTGTTTGTGTTTGTGTTATGTCTGTTTTCGGGATGGATCTGGCTTCCAATGATCCGTTCATTGTCCTCGCTCCTAGACTGATGCACACATTCGATTCTTCACACACATGTTCACTGGACAAGAGATCTTGATGAGGCCACACATGGTCTTCCTCAAGAATTGTTTCATGTTCACAAAGGTAAGAGATACCTTCAGGATGCAATATACAGGATAAGATAATATATTTTGTGGCGCAGACACGCCTCTCCCGAACCATACAAGTAGGTTTATCCATAATTTACCATACTCCACACATCAAACCTACACGTTTGTGATGCAATATCAGCTGGTGGGCCAACATTTTCCAGATGAGCTTCATCGCAATATGAAACTTGTGCATGAATAGCGATTCGAGGGTTCTTCCGTTTGTTGTTGAAGACATTTATCCTACGAACCGATATTGATCCTCCCCTATGAAGCTGAACATTTTTGAATTTAGTAACGCGAGTTTCAACTACGGAATAACAATCTTGAGAGAAGCAAATTTTCCTTGGCGATATCCTCGATCAGTCAAGTATATTTGTCATAGTTCTTACCATGTGCGATCCTTTCACATTATTCCCATGTCAATAGAGCGGAGGGAGGAAATATCGATGCCTCGAACCATCACTGAATGTGTCACTCGGAGATCTGCCACCGGCTGACAAGATATCAACTCAGATGTCTAGCGGACGACTCATGTATTACCTGACAAAGTATCAGCTAGGACAACGTCGTGAGTGG
>Ga0153966_100287_pt1 | contig 24342 bp, 30 predicted proteins | sample TSFL050MetaG_FD_104738 | JGI IMG/M metagenome (GOLD analysis project Ga0153966, IMG submission 104738) | Attine ant fungus gardens microbial communities from Florida, USA - TSFL050 MetaG | ecosystem: Host-associated > Fungi > Mycelium > Unclassified | place: USA: Florida, Paynes | collected... | reverse complement strand
GAATGTAGTAGGAGGCACTACAAGTCTGACCATCCCATTGGACAGGAAAAAGCAACAAAGTACGCTTCATCTGGCTGAGAGTCTGGACTGCGTGATGCAAGATCAGATCAAGTTGAGCAATCTGGTACCTTCAAACAACCCCAGAATAATATTGCGAGTGAAGAACAACGATAGTGGGTGTACGTATGAACTTGATTCCGTGAACTTCTTGAAATTAGTGTCTAGAATGATGATTGGTGGTCATGTAAGTCGTGTTCAAAGTATAACTGCTGATGCACATGCTCAACAGAGACCATATGCTGCACTTATTTTATACCTATGAAAAGCTACCAGGATGATCCGGGAGACGTATTCTTATCCAGTGGAGCCAGGTTAGCTGTTTCTATTTTCGCTTTCTATGAGGTACCGTACAAGTGAGCCACTTTCGAATATTTGACCCTCATGTATAGTCTCCGGACAAAAATTAGCCAGTGCGCGTCCAAGTTCAAAGATAGATCAGAAGACTCACATCACTGGGGCATCCTCATTCACTAGTCGATCCAAGGGAGCTTGTCGGGTTTTAACGGAAAATTGTCGTCTGGTAGACTTGTAGACTTGGTAGATTTGATCTCCGAGATAGCCGGCTCGGGCACGTATGTGTGGTCAATTTTCACACGCAGATATGCGAAAACAAGATGACGAATGCTTATGGTCGCTCTTCTTCGTACTCTGACGGTATTTTACCGGAAAACTTCTACGTTGAACCCTCCGGAATCACTCTAGCCGCAGGCTCATGTGCTGACTATGAAGTATCACCGCGACGATGATTATCCGTTTATGATTTTTGGTCTACCGCGAGGAATCATCCAATAGAAGCCCAGGGGCATAAGAATCGCAATTCAGGAGGTCACAGAAATAGTGTCCATTCGATCCTCATCATCTCCAATCCAGTTTTCTCCAGTCGTGTGCTCCTTCGCGCCGTATGCTATAGCTGGACGCCAGATTGTCAGCACTAATTGACTTTCTATAACGCGTAGTGGAATACACACGTAAGTGCGTCCATGGGCAGATAGGATGATGCTAAACCGATATTTAGGTACACTATACCCGTCGTTTTTGACATATCTAAATTCAGAAGAAGTTTTTGTCAGCTCAGAGTAAGTTGTGACGGTTAATCGTTCATGTGCTTAATAGATGAGCAGGCTTCTTATCTTTCTACGGGGCAGACACGAAGTATAAGAATCTTAGAAAATGTGGGGAAGAGCAAGTTCTGCCCTTTGCTCCCATATCAATGGCGTTCTCTGCGAAACTTATCGCAATTATATCAACAACTCTTCATTGTCTAGTATTTGCAGCTCCGTTGATGCAAAACTCGAGATCCAACACATACAATTATCGAATTGTTGGTCGTGGTCTGGCTTTGCAGACGTACCATCCACCTTCAACCTTTGAGGTGAAATTATTCATTCGGAGTTCCATCCCAGATGTTGACCAAACTTAGACATTTGAATTTGGCATTGACCACCCCCTATCAAGACGAGCCAACCCTGACATTGTGGAGTCTGCTATTACTTTCCTACAATCTCACCATGGCGTCCAGTCAGACACGATTTCCTACAAGTCAGCATACCTTGGAGAGACAGCCAAACATGTCTATCTTAAACAAATCCATGTGAGACAACTTTCTAGTTGTCAATGCAAATCTGTGATAAATTGCTTCACAGAATGGTATCCCCATTGCAAATGCAGCCGCAAACGTCGCTTTCAATCAGGACAACAAGGTAGTGGCCTTTGGTTCCTCATTTGTCAAGCCTAGTAAGTCTTCCTTGTAGGTTAATTTGAGGGTACTAATGTTATCGCAGAGAAGATTGCTTCTGCGACACCTTCTATTTCTCTTGACACTGCTGTTTCGATTGCCGAAGTCATGTTGGATGGCACCTATAATGGACAACCGACAACCATCCAGTACATCGCAAAAGAAGATGGATCCATGGTACTCACTCATTCCATGCAGATACGGAACGAAACACAAGGTACTTGGTACGATGCGTTTGTGGATGCTCATTCTGGAGAGCTTGTACATGTGACTGATTTTGTTGCAAAGGCCTCAGTAAGTCGAGCAAGTAAGAACGGGTGCTTCCAAGATCTAACTTCTTTCACGCAGTATCTCGTGCTTCCGATTCAGAAGCAGGTACTGACACAGGGTTTTGAGATCCTCAAAGACCCATTCGACAGTTTCTCATCACCACTGGGGTGGCATTCAGACGGCAAATTGAACTATACGTGGGTCTGAAATTTACCAATTTATCCATTCTCCTGTTTATTGATGAAATGTCTCGCCACCCAGTACCACAATGTCAGTACTTAATGATCACAATACTTAGGCTGAGCAATGTCTTTAGCGGAAACAACGTCATCGCTTTCAAAGATGAGACTGAAGCTGCTCTCACTAGTGCTTCATCCCCCGACCTGAATTTTATCTATAAACAAGATCCAACGGTACAGCCAACGGTACAAGTAAATATTGATGCAGCTCGCACGAATGCTTTCTATATTGTGAATTCTGTGCATGACATAATGTACCGGTAAGGACGACAGTCCAATCTCAGATGTTGTGTGTTCATCTAGTGCTATAGCTATGGTTTCACTGAGGCACGTTCAACATCGTCTCATATTTTCTACTTGCTCTCATGTGAATATATTCCAGGCTTCATTCAATTTCCAGACGAACAATTTTGGGAAGGGAGGGATGGACAACGACCCTGTCCAGGTGTCTGTTCAAAATTCAGCGGGTCTAGACGGAGCGGATTTCGCAACACTACCTGAGTGAGTTCACTCTTGTTTTGTGTAGATATGACTCATAGAATATGACAGTGGTCAAATGCCACTTATGAGTGAGTATTGCATAGTAGGCAACTTTTTCCCGCTAATTCCCTACAGGAATGTTTCTGTGGGATTATGTTCAGGTGATTTCATTCTCATCACACAGGCATCAATGTTGGATGATTTTCATGTCTACAGCCGATGCGTGATGGAGCGCTAGAGAATGACATTGTCGTCCATGAGAACACACATGGGATGACAAATAGAATGACTGGTGGGGGTACTGCCGCTTGCCTTCAGACCATCGAGGCTTGTGGTCTGGGCGAAGGTATGGATTGTCTTTTGTTTTTCATATCTGAGTACTGATCGTCCCTGTAGGGTGGTCCGACGCAGTAGCAGAGTACATTAATTTAATTTTAATCTGCATATTCTTCCTGACTGATATCAAAAGGTGGACGGAGCATAACTCAAGCTCTGTACCGGATTATGTTATGGGTCCGTACGTTACAAATTGGGCACCTGGAGTTCGCTCAAGACCGTATTCGACTTCAACGTACGATCTCTGTTATCTTAATCTCGTTTGGAGCTAATTGATTTGACCAGGATTGTGAATCCTCTCAAGTACTCAAGTTTGAAAGGACGAACGGAGCCACATGGTAATATTTGTGATCCAATAGCTCAATTTCTGCATTATTGATGAATTGAATAGCGGTCGGTGAAGTTTGGGCAAATACTCTTCATAATGTTTATGCTTCTCTGGTTGGCAAGTACGGATGGTCGGAAACAGCAAGGACTGATCCGACAGGGTCCGAAGGCAATGTAGTATTTCTCCATCTTCTGATTGATGCGTTAGCTCTCCAGCCATGTAACCCAACTTGTACGTGTTTGAATGTATTGCATCGTGTTTGCTGATCCTTTGCAGTTTTGAATGCGCGGGCTGCATGGATCCAAGCCGACGCTAACCGATACAAAGGTGCAAACAAGTGTCTACTCTGGAATGTATTTGCCAGTCGGGGAATGGGATTCGACGCCACTTCAGCTTACGTCGATTCTTTTACTATTCCAAGCGGCTGTTGACCACAATAGTCTAGTGTACTAGAATTTCTGTGTTGCTGTCTTATCAAGTGCATTTAGTGCGTAAATGCAATGCTCAATTTCAGTGTCATTGTGCTCTCTAGAAAGATGAAACCTTACGTTAAAGAATCTTTTTTAGCCTCACCAGGCAATTGTGGTGAGTTTCAAGACCTGACTACAACATCACTACACATAGCTTGACAATACAGGGTACAATGGTATTCTTACATTGCAAGAAATAAACTTTATTCCGTAGCAGGGGGAATAAAACCAACATCCACTTGTGCACATGCACGTAAAGCCCTGTCCCAGAGATGGTCTGTAGTCAAGGTACGCCTGTCACCTACAATGATGAGTGCTAATCGAGCCCTTGTCCACATGACATTCAGTCTCCTTCGATCCGATAAAAATCCAATGTCTCCTTCTGCATTGCTGCGCACAGTAGAAAATATGACGATATCGCTCTCGCGACCTTGGAATGAATCAACAGTTGAAACAGTGACGGAGCTATGGAGGCGTTGACGGAGATGTTGAACTTGTCTTGCATAAGGCGTGAGAACGGTAAGTGAGAGAGGTCTTTCGGACTCGTCAGGTTCTACTTCATTCGGACGATTGGAGTTCAAGCGTGATATAATATGATCAACCAGGTCAACCTGAACAGTATTGCTCTTCGACATGCGCCCCATATCCTCTTCTGCAGAGCATTGAACAAAAACGGAAGGAATAAGGCCATTTTCATTAGGCCAAGGGAATGTTGATCGAGTGAGGGGGTGGAGAAGTTGTACGTCAGTTGTACTGGATCGTAGTTTGCCCTCGTAGAATTCTTGGCTGGGAAAAGTATTGAGTCTCTCAGGAGAGCGATATTGAACATCGAGCATCGTCTTGATTATATCTTGATTTTCAGATTTCGTATATAAACGTTCGAGAAGGGAAATATCGTATTCAAGTGCCTCCCCCATACGGCGCACCATAGGCCGCAATTGAACACTTGAAAAAGAAATGAGCAGACTGCTATTTATCTCAGGGATTAAAGCCAAAAGGCATACTGGTCTCCAACCATAATCCCTCGTTTGACGCCTTTCACAAATGGGATGAGCGCGCAAGGCTCGGTAATCTGTGACGCTTCATCAATGAGTGCTATGTCAAAATCGACCTTCCTCAAGATCCCTAAGCCAGCCCCTACAGAGCTTAATATGAGGAGAAATTATATCAGCCAACAAAAAAGAAGTTTTTCACCTGCGCAAGTTGTAAAAACAATCCTCGCTGCTGCAACACGTTGCTGAGCTTTCTTGAGGAGCCTGTTATTTTCATTAACGTCCCCGCCTACTCTAGCGTCGATCGTGTATCCCTGCAGGTCTTTATTGACCCGAGATTGATCTGTTGCTACTCGAAGGATCTCATCTTCGCGCACAAGGCTGAATTCCTGATTCAGTCGAATGAATCGTTCAAGGACATTATCAACAGCTGTGTACGATTTAGTGGTTTAGAAAAAGGAGGAAACTGAAGGGATAATGGAAATAAGATACCGTTGTGCGTAGAAGCCGTCATCAGTATTTTTTGTTCACTAGGCCGTGAAAAGAGAAATCTTAAAATCTCTACAACAACAGTTGTTTTACCTGTCCCTAAAATAGATGATATGAATTAACTCATCGAAAAGAGACAAGTACTGCACTGATTACCTGGTGGACCCCAAATCAGACTGAGCGGTCCCTGAACTAAAGACATCACTGCAGCCCTCTGACTCGCATTCAAATGATCACCAGGTTCGAATTCGGAAAAAATAGTTTCCCTTTCGGCAGCAACAGAATCTTCGGTTATGATTTCCCCAGTAATTACTGAGTGGAACGCGCAGCACTGTTCACGTTCTGTGAGTAGTTTCAGCATGGCATCCATCATCGCTCTCGAAGTTGCTTTCAACCAGGTCAATACACGAAAGATATGCAAGAGAATGATTCAGCTTACCAATACTACCCGCTGTGTATAAATTCCAATCCATATTTTCTACTTCTGGAGGAGGTGGATGAATTAGTTGCACTCGAAGCTCCCCCTTCCCTGCTTGGATGACGAGGCCGTCAAGTGTAGGGATACTGATCCAGCGATTTTCCGGTTTACTCGAAGCCTGTAATCGGATATGAGAATGAAGTCTTGCACTAGATTTAGCATCAACCCGAATTGCAGCTTTCATCAAAGAAGGTTTTTCTCCCGGAATGTAAGTCAAACGAGTCTGTGTTGGAGGTGTCTTTTGGCGTCGAGGACGTCCATCTTCATCACAAGGGCATTCATCGGCTGCCTCCTCTGCGACGTCAAAGGCAACAGCAAGTGCATTTCTATACCCATATCTTCGAGCTGCATTCGTTTCCCCTTCTATTCGACAGTCATTGAGGACGAGCAGCACCTCTTGAACTAACTGTTGCGAACGAATCGATAATGCTGTCAATGATAACAAGTCGAAATAATCAGCCAGGGCAATTTGACGAATGGATTCCGAGATTTTTTCCATCCCAACGAGTGTCGCAATCTTGAGTTCATTAGCCGAGAGGGTAAGAGCACGGAGAATGAGATGAGCTTGCTCTCGAAGAATTTCCGGGAGACAATGGGTTTCGGGATCAGGAGGGAACGTTTTGAGTAGGACAAATACGAGAGGAGGATGTCGATCTACCCATGTAAAAGTACAAGTCTCCGGGAAAGGTTCGCGTTGGATCAAATGTTGAAAAGTATAAAATAATTCGTCCTCGGCATGATATCTCAACGAAACAGACAATACAAGTTCCACATCTTCAATTTCACGACCTTGAAGACTATTATGGATGGTTCCACGGGTAGGCTTCGGCGGAGAAGAAGGATCAAAATGCAGAGGGAAAAAAAGAGCGTACAACCAATCAGGTTGTTTGTCCCAATCCACATCTCTTATGTCATTTAATCGATAGGGTGTTGCTCGTCTTTGAAACCTAGGAACGAATTCTTCCGTCTGAACGCTGATCAAGTCTAGTCAATGCCATATCTCGCACACAAAAGAAAAGAAAAGAAGACTCAACTGCTCGAACCAAAGATCAAAGAGTTGATGGGCTACACGGTCTCGATTCGAGACAACATGAATTTCAATTGCTCGAACTGCATCTCGGTTCACCCTCCCTACCTGCTATAAGACCAATCAGTTGCATTAATTGGAGCATGATAATCCACAGCTCTGACTTACTCGCTGTACTGTTCGAGATATCTTCTGCAAAGCTATGCTGATAGATACTTCGGTTCCAACACTAGGTCGATTCACAAATACAAATGTATCTCCTCGATGTTTGTTATATAATTGAAAAAGGTTGTTGCTACAATGTAAACGGTATCCTGTTGTACAAGGACGAAGGGTTGCAATGGTTGCTGATGATTGTGGAAGAAATGAACAAATCACAACGTTATCATTCACCAGTGGATCATCATCCCAAGCGATTTCACCACGCATGAAGATTCCAATTGCAAAACGATTTTCGACCTGTTTTTTTTTTCAAAGGAGGCTCAGACTGGACTCAAAACAAAGATAAGAACACACGCATACCTGAATGACAATTAATTTCCTCGTGTACTCTTGGACACCTCTCCTAAGAAATTCAAAGAATGTAGACATACTATTGATACGAGATGAAAATAGGCGTTGTATGGAAAAAGGGCGGTCGAGAGCTCGTTGATAGAGGTCTTCCTTGGTGAGGATATCTGACCGAAATAATGAATTCCATATATATACAGTCTCCTGTGCATTCAATTCAAGTGCGCTACTGATAGCATACTTTTCCTGAGTGGTGAGAGCTGAAACATCGATGTGCATCAGGAGACGGTTGATGTTACTGGAAAGACAATGTTTCCGCCAAAACTGATAAGCGATATTGAAGAGCTCATATTCTGTAATAGCACGTTGATTACTTCGCAAGAGATTGAGGGTGATTGCTTCAGCAGTCTCTGGGTCCACAGTAAGTGTCACAGCTTCAGCTGTATTTGTTTGAATTTCAAAAGCCTCTGCAAAACGAATAGCATGTTCTTCCAGTAAATCCACAATAAACGGTCCACTTGGTTCAGGAGGTGTTGTAAGGCGATCAGGGATTTTGATACTCGCACCATCAACAGATTGGGAATGCAAAGCATTGAGTTCCTGGCATTCAGTACATAAAGCCCCCTCAGGACTACTTCTAGCCCATTTCGCATGTAATGCAGAAACTCGAGCAACTCCAGAACTGGGCAGACGATTCCATAATTATCGTGATTCATAAAATGACCCGCCTCTGACTCACGCATTATAGGTAGCGAAATGTTTAGCAAGGTCAAGTCGAGTAATGTTCTTGCTTGTATATTCTTTGTTCCCAGGATAATCATATGACTTTGATAAAAAAAAAATCAGCCTGAGTCTCTGAACCCAATCACGTTGTCCCATACCTCTGCGATCCGAACAGGGACAAGGTCAGAGTCCCAACAAACGAAATATTCATCGCCTAGGATGTCATCATGAAATCGTATCAACTTAATATTCATAATTATAGAGCTCACCGTCTAAATCTCCACCGCTGCTCATCGAAGGAGCAGCCTTGTGTCCAGGTTTAGCGACAGAGGCAAAGACAATACAGTCAACGAGATGTACTAATTTTTCATGATGGACTGCTCGAAGTTTGAGGATATCACCTATGAGATAAAACATCAACAAAAAGCAGTAAATTAAACGTTGAAACTTTACCTGGGTGTAGGCATGGATTACGCACTACTATAACATCACCATGAATTGGCGTAGCTTCTCCTTTTCTTCCAATCAATATGCGAATATATACCTGTCCCTCTTTCAACACTTGAAAAGGATCACAAACTCCGAATAATCTACGCGATTTATGTATCATCATCCTTGATTTGAATTTCCCATTCTCTTGATTTCGTAAACTTGCAATTTCAGAAGCCTGAAATCGTTTAATGTGATTCTGGACGTTCTGGTCGTCAAGACCTTTCAAGAGAACTGCTTCTGCTTGTTCGAACTGGCCCAGACAGCTGAGAAGATCTATTGCGATAAGATAATCCTCTGAAGCTCGTTGAATCCAATCAAAATATTCTCGTTGTTTCGCAAGAATCTTTTCGTTGGATATACCGAGGCTAGAGAGAAGGGTAATGATATCGTTGTTAAGCCTTCCAAATGTAAATGGCTTTGAGTAGTTTACAACTGAAAACGTGATATCGTTGGCCGTGGTGAATTTTTTCATGCTTGTACGAAAAACAGCTAGATATTGTTTCTCGGCATCAAGTTGAGGGTGCAACATGAGGACACCTTTGTACCCAAGATATCTAACAAATTAGACCATGTTTCCGAGAGAGAGAGATGTAAAAACCTGATTTGAAAAACGCAGGGCGTATACCGCACACTTCGAAAAATGATGCGTTTAGATTTGCTGAGTTGCATAGCCAATCGACGAGAAATCAAACCACATCCATCAGAAAATAATTCATCGCCAGCTCGAATGTCAGGAATGTCGGTGATATATTTTGGATCCAGCTTCCAATCAATTTGGGCTTCGGAAAAAAGCAAGCCAATCCGTTTTGCACCTAAAGGCGAGATTGAGAGTCCCTCATCGAGTGGAAATTGGAAACAGCGCACGTTTCGCAATGTTCATTATCTTGCCGTAATCCCCCATGGAATAAATTCTATTATCGAGCTCCTGATCAGTCTGGGCTTCACGAAGGAAACATGAACGACCACGCTGAAAAGGAGAGGGAAAGATTAGAACAAGGTATCAACAGTAGCCGAAATGTATATACCAGCTGACTGTTGCTATGATGATAGAATCGATACTGTATGCCATTCAAAAGCAACCCCTTGGTCAACAACCGGAAAATATAATCCGCATTCTCCCTCAAAGTTGTATCTGGGAGTCTAAATCCACCAAAAGACACGAGGACGAACTTGGACGGGTCGTCGGCCCTCAGGATACGGTTAGCGGGAAATCGTTGCATCGTAAGAGTGATAGCATCTCTGCTAAAAACGATAAGCTTGCCCCAGATAATGTCTGAAGTAGTGGATCTAGGAGGCCTCAAAACATCTTGGGACACTTGATAGTCCCAACTATCATCATCTTTCGCAGGTGATTGATGAAGAACGTGTGATCTCATGAATGCAGTCAGAGGGTAGCTTACTGCAGGCTCCAAGAGATACGAACAGAAGAGTGAAATTAGATAAGCCGAACTATAAGTAGGGGTGAGAGACTGCACCTTACTGTGAGAAATGCTCAAGAGATCCGTGTACATTGTTGGACCCGCCGTAGGTCAAGCCCTGTTACTCCCTAGTGTCGCTTACAGACGAATGCCACTTTAGTCTACGGGAAAGACGACGCTTTGTGAGGCTTTTGCGCGTCGCTGCGGCATTGACAGAGTTAGAGTAGTTTCAGAGATAGCACGCAGAGTCATGAAGGCTCATGGATTTACCAGGAAGGATCTGAACCGCCTTGAGATGCAAGAGGCGATCTTGGATGCCGTCCTGGAGGGCCATGAGGCAGATTCAGGAGAAAAGCCTAAAGTCTATGACAGATCTGCAATTGACCCAATTGCATATGCTGTGCTCACTGCCAAAAATGAGGAAGAGGCGTCGTGGCGGAAAAATTATCTGCTGAGCAATCCGAGGTTCCGCTCTACGCTGGAGGTCTACCGTAAATCCACATTCATCCTCTTGAAGCCAGTGAAAAAATGGGTTGTGGATGACGGTATCCGCTCCATCGACAATTTAGACGCCTGCTACGAGATATTTGTTAGGATTCTGCGGGAGTGCGAAATTGAATTTCGAGAGATTGGGTCAGAAATTGGTTTTCTTGAGGAGCGGGTAAGCTGGCTGATGGGTATTTGTATGTTGTAGAGATCTTATCTTATCTTATCTCCGTCCAGAACCAATGAGAAAAGAGGCAGTGACGGGCGTCGGATTGGACCGATGTCGGAGCTGCAACGTATCATTCCAGCCCACGATGAAAGCACTCCCGCTCCTCTGGCCGTCCCCATAAATCCACCCCCCATTACTGAACAGGAGGTCGGCGAGTATCGCGAGCAGGACAGATTTCTCCCTGTATGTCTTTCCTAGTCTTCATCCTCTGTCCACACCCTCCCCCTCTCTCCAGATTGCCAATGTCTCTCGTATCATGAAAGGAGCAGTTCCTCCAACCGCAAAAATTGCAAAAGACGCAAAAGAATGTGTACAGGAGTGCGTCTCAGAGTTTATATCGTTCATAACCTCCGAGGCCGCCGAGAAGTGCCAAATGGAAAAGCGCAAGACCATTGGAGGAGAGGATATCCTCTATGCAATGGGATCTCTTGGCTTTGAAAACTATGCAGAGACTCTCAAAATACATCTAGCCAAACTCAGGCAGGTGTGTTATTTCTGCCTCGCAACGTTCATCCTACCTGACTGTCGCGTCATGTTGGTCGTTTGTAGCATCAGAATAATGGGGGGTTAGGAACCACTGGCGGCAGCGGGTCGAATAGAGGACATGATGACTCCAATAATGACGAATAGGAAAATGGGTAGTGTATTCTCGAAAGGTCTGTTGTTCTGCACGTCTTGTATCCGAATGTATAATAATACATTTGTCAGTGTAACTCATATCCTGTCTATCATTATCTTGTCTCTGCTGCAATTCAGTTATCTGTTTGAGTCTTGATATCCCTGTAGTTGCAAGATTCATTATCATGTTCATGCTTGTGGAGCAGCAAATGATCGTCCCCCACCTCGGGAGCGTGGATTTACATCATTTGTGTTACATCAACAATGTCCTTATGATCCTCCAAGGTTTACCAAAAGAGGGCTAAGTTTCTTGAGGCTTTGGTAGTAACGGCCCGAAGGCACACGCATGTCAATCAAGGAGCCTGTGGCAAACGTTCTTGAATAACACGAATGCTCATCAGTTTTCAGGTCTAAACAACTATCAATTTTAGGACAAGATGAAGACCTGACATGCAACTTCAGTTAAATCTCGCAACGCTGGTAATATATTACATAATCTTGCAATACAGATGCAAAACAGACACAGTTCACACTTAAGAAATGTAGACTGACATAACTTATTTATAGCCGTGCTTTTTCCTTGCTTTTTCCTTGCTTTTTCCTTTAGGCCCATACTTGGGAGATGCAATGATCCAGGGAAAGTGAAACTCCTCTAAATATCCCAGCACCCAAAATGTATATTTGTACTTGAAAACCCATGAAGCTCAATCCACCGATGACATCGAGTTGATAATCACAAGGGTACGAGACTGCATGAGACTTTAGTGAAGGTATGCCACAATATTTAAAAAATAAGAGATGTCAACTTCAACAGTTCAGTTTCAAAGTCGCTTTATTGGATACAAGGTACAAATCGAGTGATCAGACTGCCTGTGGATCGTCATTAAGACTAGATCATTACGGTGAGTATTTAATACAGTCACTACAGTCGTCTCAGCACGGGTAGAGCGACCAGAAGCAAACATACGTTTAAATCAGTCCAATTATTCTGAATGACAGATGGGGCCTGCCATGAGAAAGAATGAGGGCAGTCACACAATAAAGAGATGACAGCAAGAAATAGTTCGACTGATCAGGAAGCCATTCTTCTCCAACCCGAATTTCAGCCGTATACCATCGGTTATCCCCCAATGCGGTCAATCTTGCATAGATATCATCAATGCTGAGCATCAGGACGTTATGCACACTGCTCACCTCATCGAAAAGACACAAAATGTCCTTCAAATTGAAGGAAAAATCGATTTTTTCCCTCATAGCAATCCTAAATCCCACAATCTGATCGTAAGCTAATCCGCTACGGTGCTCTATACGTTCCTTGATGTTGAGGAAATCTGTGACGTGTCGACAAGTCGGTCGGTCATCTGGTTTGAAACTCCAACAAAGCTTCAGGAGAGACCACATTCTGTCATCAATGACATCTATCGCTGCTGCGGGATAGCTGATCTGCGTTTGGCTCGGTATCTTACCCTTCAAAACAATGTTGATGACAGCAGTCTCTGAGCAAATTTCATAAAATGGCACGCGGCGTGTCAAAATCTAGGAGCACAAGAGGTTGGTCCAAAGAAGGTAAAAAAACTGGAAAATCAGTACGTACCTGATAACAGAGACAACCGAATGCCCATATGTCGCTCGCTCGACTCGGATACGAACTTAAATCAGCCAATAGTTCTGGAGCCAACCAACGATAACTCTCGCTGTTTGTTTCATCAACTAAGGTCTTTGCAGATGCTTCAGCACGAGCTAGTGACAGGCCAAAATCTGTTATACGGGCTCTGCCAAAGGAAGTGATAAGAACATTGGTCTAGGCCGCGACATTACTCAATATGACCGTTGAGATAGATTTGAGGCGTACACTTTTGAGGTCACCATGAATGACGTCTTTGTCGTGCAAGTACTTGAGACCAGTAGCCACGTCTAAAATCTTGACTGATCAATTAGAATACCACCGTTGTATTGAGAGACCATTCCCTTACGAAAGGCCTGCGAGACACAGTAGGGTTCTCATGCAAATAATTCATCAAGTTGCCATTTTCTAACCAAGGGGAAACCAGACACATCTTCCTCTCGGGACCGAGGTAGTAGATACCATAAAATGGTAAAATATTTTGGTGATCTAGTTGGCTCCAAAGAATAGCCTCCTGTAAAAATGACTGTTGTAGTTGTTTCAGATCGATGAATACTGTGCTCATCAAAGGTGGGATCACCTTCAGCATAGCCTTGTTGTTTTGTTTTCTGGCTATATGGATAACCTTGAGGCACAAGACCTGATCTCTATGACGCCCCCTGTAAATATCAGAGAAGCCTCCAGCTCCTTCTCGTGGCCCAATAATGATGTTATGAAGAGTATCGCACACAGGGTGGCATTGCGATACTTCACAAAGACGACGAAGAATGATGTAGATACGCCTCCGAACTTGGATCTTGCTCAGATCTAATGCAATAAGAACCTGTGACAAGAGCATGGAGTGCACCGGCTATCAACCTCTCTTTGGAAGCTTACTGAGTTTAGGAATTCAATGACCGCTTGAGCTCGATCTCCCCTGAGCTCCAATAGTGCTTTCGTCTTCTTGCAAGACTGGATGATATCTGTTAGATAGCCTAAGAGCTCTAGAAAGTCCACCGAAGATGATTTGCTTGATTCCCCGAAAAGTCCCCGCATAACAGATTCTTCAGACTCAGACCAACCCGCCAGGGTTTCTTGGTTTAGTCTGACAAGTGAGTCAGCATCAAATTCGAGATTGTCGGATGTGTTGTTGGCTCTTGATTTGTGTAATCGAACCTTATATTCGGTACTAGAGCGGTCCAACTCAGATGAGAGGGTAGGACTATTTTGAAACTCTGTCGGAGTAGCCCGATCATCGCCGACGATAGTATGTGATATGGTGTCTGAAAAGGACAACGCATCTTTCTCCTCTTCAGATTCAGCGTTCGGTTTTTGAACGGATTCAGAAACTGCGTTGTGAGTCTGAAGCTGGAGATCTTGTGAAAGATTTTCGAAATTAGGAGTTCCGCCCAGACTTGGTACATCCCCAATATTCCTGAACAGCAACTGTGGATCCATCACGGATTCACAATCAGGTAAGCACTGAGCTACAGTTAAGGAATGGCTGTGTATCTGGGTCTTAGTAAGCGGAGCGTGGCTAAACGTCGAAACAAACCTGGTGAACGTCGAAATGATAACTGGAATATCAATCTGCAGATGTTCAGCATGAATTACTGCAGTTACTACAAGGATATGTGACACTTGAATGTGCGATTGATAATTGAAAGTTGGGTCGACATCATTTATGGGTATGGGACACGTTAGTTCAACTGTAAAGGTTGTTGCATTGTCTAATCTCGGTGAGCTGGTGCTATGTTGTGATATAAGCACAGTTGTAGGCTGCTTCTTGGGCGGTGCATTGTGGTGAGATTGTTGGTCTGACTCGAGTGTCGTGACGAGTTGCAGTAGTCGAGCCTCGAAGTCGATTCTCCTTGGGATGACACGATAAGATCCCAATGACAGCTCGGAAACAAGTCTAATGGTTTCTCCTGGGCTGAAACATGATCGCATAGATCTAACCGTAAAGGACATGCTTCCATTGAAAGTGTTCTTTGGTTTTGAATGGTGATAAATGGGCCAGGCAGGATGATGTTCATATTTGATTATCGTAACAGGTACAGTGCATGTAAAAGGTTTGTCAGACCAAAATTTGATTCTGTACACAACTCAGCACTGGTTGAGAATTCATTTAACGACATACCTGTTTTCGCGATATACGGTTGCATGAAGTAGATATCGAATATGGACTTCGAGGCCTGCGGGGAAAATCATCAGACAGTAGAGTGAGCATATTTTTGATAAGGTATAATTACCAGGTTTATCGAGAGTGACAGTAGGTGGTAGGTTTTCTGGGATTTCTATTGAAAATGGAAATCTTCTCTGTAAAATGGTCAATGATAGATTGTCTCGCTTTATGGACGAGTTGCTCACCGAATACATGTTGCTAGATTTTGTACCTGTCCAGAGTACGATTTCGTCGAGTTTCTCCACGGAGGCGACAGCATTTTGCCCATCTATTGAGATACTCTCGGACTTCTGAAATTCGATCTTAACTGCAGAGGCTGAGACACCCAAAAAGGGTAGAGTGATGTGGACCTCCTAAACAAGAATCGAGGCTTTCAGCTGGTTTAGCATGGTAAAAGACCAATCCTCGTACCCCTTCGATTCTGGCACCATGTTCAGCGCCGGCGTTGTGTGGTATACCAGGAAAGCCTACGGACAGCAACGTGAGAAGACTATCGCACAATTGTGAACGGGATTCCGACCACAGACAAAGCCTGCATCAGCAATAGGAAAGATTTCTCTAGCGTGTGGTTAATGGTGGTCAGTGGATTTGATCAAAATGGCAAGATGAGACATACATATAGTGAGTCGACATGGGGGTAAAGTGCAAGCTTGGTGTTTCATCCGTCTGTATATCATCGGCGCAGCCCACTCACAGCTCTAGATGGATTCACGCGATCGACAGCGAGAGTAAAAATGTCATCACGAACGTGCATCTACCTGTGTACCTGTTTATATGAGTGTGAGAACATTGATCAATACTGTTCCGATCGTCAAGGCCTCATAACAACATGCGACACATCCTTTCCCTTTGGTTGTTTTCTGTCTCTTACATCTCTAAGTATCACTGGACATTATCTAGGTGAGTTAGCTGACATCTTACCACTATGTGATGCTCGCTGTTATCATCTGAACATCCCATGCATCCTACTGCCTCCCTCTTTCTTATGCCGTTTCTTTTCTTTTTGTAGTGTATTTGTATTCAAGTAGTACTACTTGTTGTAGACATGTCTACCACGGACTGTAACCATAAATTGTTGATTTTAAAAATAGATCCATAAACACAGATACAAATAGTGATCATCCTTACCTCTCTGGATCGCCACGAAAAAAACAAGCAGAATGGACGATGAAACAGCGGAAATTGAACTAGTATGTATGTGTACATGGAAAGCGTGGCCTCCTTTACAGTGATTGCCCTCTGTAGCTGGAGCAGAACCTACAGAAAACGCGCCAAATCTCCAAGCGAATGACATGTACGAATATAATTGTTTACTGTATAACTTCTCGTTGACCTGATTAGCTATACTTGATAGCTTTGATACGCGACTTGCTAAGCTTGAGAAGTCGATTCTGCCCCTTTATACCGCTGCTCAGATCCTAAACCGCCGGTCTCATAGTATGCAGGCCATTTATATCAAATGTTCAGAGATTGTTGATGTCTTTATGGCTAGATATCGATCAGGCATTGTCCAAAATAGACGAGATGGCTAGTAGTCAAGAAGATTTGGTGGCCGAAGAGGCGATGATTCTTCGAGGGTGAGCCATGTCACGTAAAACTTTTGAAGATATTCTCAAAATCACCGATAGTCCACAGACGGACAACTTAGAGCTGTATAAGGAGGCCTTGAGTAGGTTGAATGCCAAAATTGCGTTCGATCCTCACAATTTTGACCTTGCTAAGACTGTACGTATCGTGTAGTGGATTTGTCACCGATTTTGACATCTTGTTATAGGCTCGTCTAGTTGAAACTGGAGCCAAGAAGCTTACCCAGCTCTATACTACCATTGTCGCCGAAGGCTCTTCTGGTAACGCTCCCACAGCCCCAGACTCTCTTTCTACAAGTTTTCCTTCATCCCTTCTTTCGAGCTTATTACCTCTAGTTTCCTATCTCCACAATCTCCCCCTACCATCAACACATCCTTCACATCCTGCAGCACCTGCCATCATGTCGACCTTGACGGAAGCTCAGAAGGGTTACGCTGATATGCGAGGTAATTGGAGTGTCAAATGTCTCGAGGGGCAAGGTAAAGGGCTCGTTACGCGAGCCGGCACGACGGACCCCATTTTGACTGGATTGGAGTTTGGTCAATGGGTCGAGACCCTCTTGGCCGTGGCAGAGGCATGTTATTTATCATGAATGTGTCTGTCTATTCCTCTGATATCATACCGTAGGATGAATATAAGCTTCTGAAGAAACTGTCACTTCTGACAAAACAAGAGTCTATCGCGTCATCATATGGTGCTCTGATAAAGCCCATGTTGAATCTCTTCGGAACAGTACTCAATCAGTTGACCACGCTCGTCAAAAAGTCGCTACAGAAACATAATTTCCTTGCCCTCTCAGCCTACGACGCTCTCCTTCAACAGCAGCACTCATGGGAGGAAGTTTTATCGAGGCGAGGTTCTGAATATCTTGACGACAAGAATGAGCTTCGAGATGGACTACAGACCTTACGGCAGATTTGCCTTCGTAGCTTCCCAGAGTTCCTTGTTGACCTCAAGCTTGGAGCCAATAACCGTGATTTGGATACAAGTGTCAAAGTGGTGGATCCTGCACTTCAGGTAGAAAACTACAATACTGAACAGCCCAATTTTGTCAGCGCTCACTCCGGCTGATCTAGATGGTCAAGTATTTGGAACGAATACCTCAAGTACGAACCGCAGTATCCTCTGCATTATTGGCATTAGGGGATGGAAATTGGAAGATGGGTGAGGGTGTTCAAGTTGGAAAATCCCTGCAGGGCGGAATAACTGACGAGAATATTATCCTGGAGCACTTCTTGTGTAAATTACCCCATTCTAGCTTGCACAATAATACTGATTGGTTATCTGTAGATGATGTCGCAACGAATACTATCAATAGCCTCAACGCCATCTCACGCTTGCGTCGACCGGCCTTCGGCTCAATATTCCTTCTCAACAATATTTCCTACTTACGCCGTCACCTCTTATTACAACCTGACCACCCAGACCTCGGCCCTCTTATTTCTCAACCCATTATCGACACCATCAACTCCAACTGGCGCACCGCTAAAGCGGCATATTTCGATACGAATTTCTCGCCATTGATGCAAGCCATCAGCGATGATCCAAAGGAAAAGAGCGGGAAATCGCAGGCAAAGGAGAAATTCACAAGATTCTTTGACCTCCTTGAAGAGGTCGTCGAACGACATCGGATGGCAAGGGTTTTGGGTGAAGATAAGGAGGCAAGGGATGCTGTTGCTGATGAGATCGTAATGGTGGTAATACCTAGCTTGAGCAGGTTTACACAGAAACAGAAAGAGAAGGAGTTCAGCCGGAGTGAGCTGCTCATTGCCTTACATCTTGAACTGACGTTCATTTATTACTTGGTTTCTCAGATCCACAGAAATGTGAGTTAGCTTGTTTACGATCTTCAAAACAAAGTAGTTGACTGATATGTCTTGTGTGTTCCACACCATAGATATCAAACAGAGTCCGGATGATGTCGAAGCCCGACTTCGAAACTTGTATAATTAATGCATACCAATATCAGATGTCACTTTTACTTGACGTTTCTCCAACTAGATGTACATTGTCTCAATGTGACAGGGCTTGTGGTCAGGTAGAGAGGTATTTGTTCCAAAGGGGGCATCACTGTAGTTTCTCCTTTTCCCAATACATCTAATACTGTCCTTAACTCTATTGCTGACCCGTTGGTTTTGACTAATCTTAGCAATGCTTTGAATAAAAGTGTTATAAGTTAAGACAATATTTATTTCTTTTCTTTTAATTATATAATATGAATGTCATGTGAATAGGTCACATGATGAGTCACATGACAAGAAACACTAAGAGATACACGGTGGATATTTAGATGCCAACAAGTCACCTGATGATGTGGTGTCAATGCGATGTACAACACAGTCTGCAGTAGTCTACTGACCAGAGGTTCACCACCTCTGATAAATATAAAAATCATGTCATACGAAAAAGAAGCCAAATGAGCAAAATTGAGTGATTTCTCTAGTCAAACTGGCAGCGACGGGTGCACCATTGCGCAGCTAAATCCACACTGGCAAGTAAAAAATGGAATGGATCCATGCCTCTTTTCTTCTTTCACATTTACAGACTGGTAATATATAGGAGGGAGAGGGACCTCACGGATAGGGTACGGAGAACCACGGTGGTCATGAGATGTTTGGAATACTCTCACCTAAGTAGTTCTAAGTAGTTCACGGTGAATCATGGATAACGTCACTCGCGTTACGATGTCTCTGTTGCTACTGATCAGTAGGTATTACCCAACATCCTGTATGAGTCAATGGCGTAGTTGGAAAGCGCATCTGTCTAACTGGGTTAATTCTTGGGCAGACAGAAGGTCCTCAGTTCGAACCTGAGTCGATGCATGATGCATAAAGTGGATATTTAGATGTTAAGTCGCCGCTTGAATTGGGGATGTCAAGTCATCTAGACCTGTCACACACAGTGACACTTCCCCAATTTTTATTTGTAACGTGGTGTACACACACAGTCTGTGGTAGTCTACTGTCTATGGAGGCTCACCGCCTCCGATAAATAAACAAATTGTGTCATACGAAAGAGACAAACACAGAACAAAAAAGAAGTAAAATAGGCTGGGTGAGGAGCAAGGCATAGCCAGATGAGCATAGATGAAGTTCCATATGTCAGGATTCATGTTAGGAGAGGGGACAGGGTGGAGAGTGGATTACCGGCGTCTTTGACTGGTTCGGGGAGCTATGGGGGCTCTCTGGGTGGTGTGAAGGCAAATGCCATAGGATTAGAATGTAATGGGGTCGCCTGCGAAGAAAACAAAAAATAATAAGGCAACAAAAGAAATTAGAACAAAACAATGAGCAACATTCCCACAGTGGGAAAAGGTTGCTTTCAGATGTGGGTGCAAATACTGCTATAGTACATTCACAAACAATAAAAACAGAATTCACATGAAGAAAGATAGAAAGAGGACCTTTAGGCTCTCCTTTGATGCTCCATTTTAATGGTAGATTCAAAGGCGTACGCTTGTCCTTGCGTTTCCCAGGCCGACTCGGTCCATCTTTTGTTTCAACACCCTGAGCTGCATTCTGCAAAGCTTTAGCTTCAAGCATTTGCGCATATTTGTCATCAGTCTGCGACATCAGTGCAGCTACTATAAGTGTCACTGTGTGACAAGTCGTCCAGAGACTAGACAGGTGACTTGACAGGTGACTTAACATCCCAATTCGAGCGGCGACTTCTAAATATCCACTGTGTTAGGGTTATCAATGTACAGACCAAGTGTAAGTAGATAGCCTAATTTAAACTCTGCTGAGTTCTCTTGTTGATCCCAAATAAAAACTACCCAGTCCTAAGGTTAGCACAGCCCTTCAGTTACGCTGCAGAAAGTGTGGTACTAGATTAAGTATTCTTATTAGCTAGTGCTAATTATCTAATGCCAAGACTAGAATAATAAGTTACTCAAAATGATTCTGCTAAGCAGTTGCTTGCTAAATAAATAAATAATTCGCCCAATCGTACTTGATTCCAGATCCACACATCAATGACTTCCAGAGTTATAGCACCTTTGCCTTCGCGTGGTAATACACCGGTGGACACGCGACGTTCCGTCCCTCCTGATGAAATAGTCATGGCTGCTCAAGCATACAAGGACATTTGGGATCATTTTTATAGCTGGAAAGTAGAATATAATAGGCTCGAAATGAACCAACTCTGCGTGAGTCTTATGGAAGATATTCCTGCAGCTAAAAATGATGGACGAAACTCCCCGGATGCGGACGACTGGTGCTCAGAACACTCCTACCCCTCATCTTACTCTCCTTCCGAGCTTGCTACCGAGCTCGATGATGACTTGTACAGCCTTGATAGCGAGAAACTATTCCTTGCATTTGAGGACCCCAAGACAGCCATACCTCACCTCTTGATCTCTGTATATCAGGAGCTTCCAGAAGACCTTGTGGACGTATCTGAGAATCTATGGTGTGATCAGTCATTCAAGGCCGATTCCTACCGGGTTCCCATATACTCAGGGTTTACTCAGACCTCAGACAAAATAGATCCAAATTTCTTGCCACACCCACGATATTTCTCTTGCACATCTACCTCTCGTAACATATCTCCTTCAGCTGTGAAATCAGACAGCCTGGCATTCTCACCGTTCGAAGATGATGTGGTCTTCGATCATGGCCGATATCTCAGGTCATTTCTGTCTTTTGATTGGCAGTCAGATTTTTTGGACCCTGATGGTGAGTCTTCAGTAGTTACTTATTTGTTCTGAATCATACCGATTATTACCTGGACACAGTGGAAGTCATACAATTGGAGGTAGTCCGTCGACTATACCATGGCTTTGGTTTTTCTTTTTCCCAAATCAACGACTTGAACTTCTTCACTAAGTTGAGGAATAGCCATGACAGCGGTCTGCTTTGGGATGCGTCTCAACGGGATCTGCTTTCATGGCCCGGAGCAAGGCTCTCAGAATATCCTGACATTTATGTCTCAGACTTGCAAGTAATCCCACCCGACACTGATTTCTCTGCGCACCTCAGACTCGGATCAAAAATCTTCTGTCCAAACCTTAATTGTATCTATACACCTTGTGGAATTCATCGTACGCATGACCTATCTATGATCCCAACTTGTACTAAGATGTACAAGGTAACTTCGACTTTCCCCCTTTGAAGTCGACTAGTGCTACCTTGACCTCCCATCAACTTCAGCTTTCAAAGGGTAATCCTTGTGGTAATGATTGTTTCCGACATCTCGATCTCTTGGATAATGCTACATTAGTGTGTACTTTATACCTCATACTCTCTTATGCTGTATAGTAATTTCCTGATCATCATCCTTAGGAGGTTCTTAGTTTGTGCAATGAAGAGGAAATGCAAGTTATCCAGGGGATTTTAGAGATATCACCTAACATTTCACCCTGTGATTTGAGTGTAATTGTGCGTGCAAAATGTCGAGATGTAAGTTGATATTAATCATCCTCACTGGGGGTTGTTTGAATGACATTGTACAAAAAGGTCTTTGTTTACCGCACACAGCTCTATGCTGATGATACTATTGAAGAAAATATTATTTCTGAGCAATCTTATGTGAAGCCCAGTTGGCTTTTTGGTATATTTCTACTGTTCCTCTTTATGCTCCTGATTGCTGAATAAATATCAAGAGGATGATCCATCTATATCTGGTATAAGAGACGCAAAGGCTGGGTTTTCTCCATTGAACCCTTGTCATCACAAAGGGGCATGTGGTAGAGATTCTGGATGTGGCTGCTTTCTCAACAAACACCATTGTCAGAGAAATTGTCAATGTGGACCAACTTGTGAGTGATCTTAGTCTCTGATATTCCTATTTTTCGGTCCACTAAAAATGACAGGTGCGATTCGGTGGAAGGGTTGTTCTTGCTTGCGCATACATGGATCTAGAAAGAAACTGTGTTCTACAGATGATTGCCCATGTCGGGCTTCCGGTAGGGAGTGTGATCCTGAACTGTGTAAAGGCTGTGATGCAAGGTGCGAGCACTTGATCAACTCACCAGCCTCCCTCCTGATGTGACCGATCAAATCATTGTACTTGGTCTCAGAGGTAGGTCCATCAATACTTCTGAGAAGTTGTTGTAAAACTTGAATTCTTAGGGAAGAAATCTCAGAGGCAGAATTCATGCTTCAATGTCCATTGCCAGCGCGCACGATTTCCGGTGGGTCTACCAATTTTTGGATGGACACTATGATCATCGGAGTTTTGACACAGCACCTTTACATTGCTCGAGGGTCTTGGGGTCTCGGAGCTTTCACAACCCAGAAAATACTCCAAGGCGAGGCTATTGGGGGTAAGATCAATAAATCCATGTTGACTTCGGGGTTTGAAATCAGTGACAGAATACACTGGAGAACTACAGCCCCTTGACTCGGGAGTGAATTCCGAACAAGTTTCACCGTAAGTGATCTAATGGAATAACCTTATCCCACTTGACTTCGAATCTCTCCAGCATTCCTTATTACACGGGCCTGAACTATCAGTTTGACCTCAATGACAGTTGCATAGTCGATTCAATGTATATGGGTAACGAGATGCGGTTTCTTAATCATGAAGGGCCTATATTGAAAGAAGCCACTAACCAATCGACAAGGGCTGCAAACTGTTGCGGAAGAGGTGAAATTGTGGATCAGATGATTATTGTTCTGGTTTACTTATCGAAGTATAGTCGTCTATGTCAACAACTGCCATCGCATTATGTTTTTTGCTGGTAGGTCATCCTTAAAGTGATCAAGCTGGCGTAGACCCTGACTTAGCCAAATCGAGATCGTCGCATTGAACCAGGATCTGAATTATTTATCAACTACGGTGTTGCTTACTGGACGGAACCGGACGAATGGGCTGGTGCAAAGGAAAGAGTCTACTGGCGTTGAGTGTACAGTCCCTTGCTGAGATCAGTCTTTGATGTACTTCAATCATGACACGTAGCAGATTGTCCATACTTTCACCCTTGGTTGCCGAGGCATGCCATGCGGGAATAAACTTGGACGAAAATACTTCAACGAAAAAGCGAGCTTTGACACGATCTTTGGGAAGGAGGGCTCTAGAGGTTGAAATAAGTTCAATAAGAATCAAAGACTCCGCTAGCTTGTGGGGCTCTGAAGAAGGCTGGTCTGGTGGAGCCTCAGGTTCACCATATACAATTGCTGGAACATAAGTATGAGTGTGTAAATACTTGTAACTGACATAGAGCAAGAAGATTGGCACACCTTGCTTGCTGGGTTTATTCCAGTCAGAGTTAGCCTGAAGATCAATTTCATATCGATCCAAAGTTATCTCAGATTCAATTAATCACCCAAAAGTAATGTCAGGATCTCTGATCATATTACCCTTTGTGTCAAAAAGCAGATCTGTGTAAAAGGACAGTCAATTTCATCATTAGAGTATAGATTGCTCGAGGCATACTTTGGCAGAATAAAGGGTGAGGTGCTCGGGCATTATAAACCTGCCAAACGATAAGGAGAGATAGGTTGCGCCTCCGGGATTTACCTCTAGATTCCGGCTCACATACAACTCTATATGAGAAGTTCAGAGCCCATTCAAGGAAGCCATATGCCTAGCTGAATGAAGATAGTATCATATTTCCAGCTAACCCAAGATTTTTAGTCATGTCTG
>Ga0153966_100283_pt1 | contig 24967 bp, 23 predicted proteins | sample TSFL050MetaG_FD_104738 | JGI IMG/M metagenome (GOLD analysis project Ga0153966, IMG submission 104738) | Attine ant fungus gardens microbial communities from Florida, USA - TSFL050 MetaG | ecosystem: Host-associated > Fungi > Mycelium > Unclassified | place: USA: Florida, Paynes | collected... | reverse complement strand
TTCACCTCAGTTCCATCTGCACCTGGTAGCCAAATCGCTGCAGGCAGGGATGGCCCACCAAATACCACTGACCCCGATAGCTAGTCTCAGGGCAAACGTCGACCCACGGAGCTTCTCCACTGATTGTGAGCAAGAAAATACCCGCAGCATAGCCCATTGCAATTCCAAGCGACGAGATTCTCGATGTCGCTCGCGATAACGTATCACGATATCTGACTCTGGATGATGATGGCACGAAAGAGGCAGTTGTATCGGATGTGAGATTAGAGGAGTTTGTAGGTTTTCGTGATCTAATTCAGGCGAGGAGCGATGGCGACTTTCACCGTGTTGTTCCTGTGAGCTTATGACGAGTACTCTATGAGCTTCTATTACTTGTGAGGATTCTTTGGCCAAAGACGGGAGGTACGAGTTCATGGCAACTACGGAAGCCCCGAAGCTCACATTCGTAAGGACAGCGAGACGCGCTGACGTGGCCCATATTGATGACTCGGATGGAAGTATGGGAAGAGGACTGTCGAGATGGATCCCAAGGCCGCGAAGAAGAGTAAATAGTTTCTTTCTATCAGACCAAACCCGAGTGCAATTCAAGTGCAGGGAAATATATGCGTACAATAGTCAGTGATACTGCCGATAGAAATAACTGTTAGGACTTGCAGAGCCACCGATATGGAAAAAGCTGGGATCTGAGAATGAGTTCCAATGATACACTCGAAGATTCGGGCTCACCTGAAGCTTGCAGCACCAATCCAAACCCAGCCAATGTTGTACGAAGACGGAGGTTAACATGCGATATTGTCGTTTCGGAAGGACATAGACAGTGAATGCACATAGTAAGAGCCATTTGATGTATTGATCTTGTGGGCCTATACAACATCTTTACGATCTTACGGTGTACAACTTCTGTTTCGTAGCGCCAGCTTCGAAATCTATGCGAGCGAAGATTGCCGTTTTCATCACCCGTGTTGATTTAACTCCTTCAGGACATCTCTGACGTAGTTGGGAGCAATACATCTTGACTTAGAGAAGTGAAAATTAAATCCATCATTTCATAAGTGTATATAGTTGAATGTGATGGTTGCAGTGTGTCGATAAGATGAGTATATTGGAAGAGAAGAATATGTGATTCCCAAAAAGCAAGGGCATACTCTACCCGAGGGTCTACTGGCAATAATAATATGATGACTAACAGTTTCCGCCAGAGATGACTTTGGCAATACCGCTCATCCACTACACATTAGCATCCATATCCTCAGATCTCGTTCACCAATCCAGAGACTTGACCACAGTCTGGGAATATCCTCAGGTGATCTGAGTTTAATCTATCTATGGATCAACTATTTTTCTCTGGTCGTTTGGAGTGGTTGGCAGAAGTCACTATCACTGAGGCGTACTGATCTGACTTCAACTGCCATGAGGATGCCTAGGAAACAATCAACAGAAGCAAAAGAGAGTTACTCCAAATCAGGATGACATCTGGAATAAGCAATTCGACCGAACGGGCTACAATCACAGTAGTTATATCATGGTAGCGAGATCAAGGCATTCTTGTTATACGTTATACTACTTCCGTTCTCAAGCGCATTGCAAGCCCTACTTCGAGAACTGTGAAACCTGCGGCTGTTTCAGAGCGCCATTCAGGAAACCTCAGAATTGACTCACCATATTCATGAGTCCACCCAATCCTCCGGAATTACCGCCTCCAGTCGTCAACTTGGACTGTACCACGAACTTCATGATAGTCGACACAGCACCAGAGACAACATCCTGTTGATTCCCAGATCCTCCAGCCTTGCTAAACAACTTCATCCCCTCAGATATTGCACTGTTGATAAGTTGTTCCTTAGATCCCCCACTAGAGGATCCTCCAGATGTGAACTGCTTAATAACCTATAAAGAGTATGAAGAAGTCATCGGGGAAAAAAAGGCTGGACTCGCCTGCAGGGCAGCAGCACTACCGATAGACTTGGAGCTCATTCCTTGAACGTTACCTTGGTTGTATGCCTGATCATGAGCGCGAGTCAGTTCTTCATCATTGACTGGTTTCTCGTGCTCGTTCTGTACAATTATTGTTTCGAGTTAACTCAAGATCCACATCGATCAAACAGAGACAGACCGTATCCGTCAATAGGCTTTGCACGTGGGAAGTTATACTCGATGGCAGACCGTGTTGGGAAATAGCCTGAACGATCGAGCTAAAATCCACTGTAGAGACAGACAGATCAGAAGGATTCGTGGTCAGTACGGTCTGCCGAAAACTCACAAGAACGATCGGAGCCATCGCCTTGGCCAGAATGGTGAGGAGAGTTATATTGCTGACCACCAGTCTTGCCCACATTGGCTATCGATGGGCGATGATCAACCTCCGTTAATAGTGTGATCGATATCTAATAAACGTACAGTGGTCCGCACCAGAAGCCTCAACGGCTTGTTGCGCGAATCCAATAATCTTATCCTAACCGATGGATTAGTTGAGCGCCTTCATGATTTCTGTTGAAGATACCATTGATAGTAGATGGGCGTCAAAGTGAAGGAACCTTCCAATTAGGTGTGTGAACTTGATGCATCGATCACATCACTTTTTTCTTGCCTATCTGATTAGGACTTCGTAGCGCACGCTGTATGCTACCGCGTTATAAATTTTTGGATTGAAAAAATTAGGTGACATCACTCATCCTCTTCATATCCAGAAAGTTGGGTCATGGACGAGCAATGAGAAAAACTCATGGCAATTGTACAACAAACCCTAATTCCAGTGTAGCATTTAATATTCCAACACAGAAAGGCCTGGATGCTACAATGATGATCATTTTCATAGTAAGTATACTGTGGTTCAGAAAGTTCCAGGTGTTTCTGAATGATATCTTGTTCAGCCTGATAAAATCACTCAAACTTCAGTATAGAACTCAAATTCAGCATGCTTTCTACAACCCCAGGGTAATCAGCCTGAAATTGTCCATGATTTACTACTAATTTTTCTCTCTAGAAATTATAAACAACATGAGAGGGTTCAAATGTTAGGAAATAGATAGGGATGACTGCTAAAGCAGCGTGCAAAGTACTTGGCGATCGTCATTCCAGTAACAGAATTGTTGAGAAAGTTCTGGGTTTTTTAGATTAGTAGTTAATGTAGCTTGTGAAATGAATATTAATTCCCAGGAACTTTCTCGACAAGACTGCCTTTCAATGATACACGGGGATCCACTAGGCCCACGGGTCCGTGTGATTATGTCAGACAGGCTAACCTCGAAATAGTAAAATCATTTATAGTATATTGTAGAGGGTCCTTGTATGGCCGATTGCATGACACTTTGTACATTGGCTTGCGGCCTTATGTCGGATTACCTGAGTTTAAGCCTCAACAATTTCAAATTGACTGGGCCCCCGCTTTGTACTTAAATGACTGTTAAAAAGCCTTGTGTTGATCTTTGAGTTATAAAGGCATAGCCTCTTGTTCCCATATATTAATTGATTTGAATAAATTTTGTTGAGAGTCAAAATAATGCTTGGGAGGGAGACAATATGGCATGACTGAGAAGCTGGTGTTTTCTGCAGGCGCTCAGCTCATATTCTGGTTTTCTTATACTATAAATAATCTTACTATTTTGAGTTTAGCCTGTCTGACATAATCACACGGACCCGTGGCCCTAGTGGATCCCAACCCATGGGCCTAGTGGATCCCTGATTGACGGCCTTAGGTGATTGTTCTACACACGCCTCCAGATGAAGTCCAGCCCACAAAATTTTGTCCTCTGGCCCTGACCCTCTTCTTCGCCTTCTCTTCAGAAAAGGGTTGACCTGCCTCAAGCATTGTTCTAATGTGGTGGCACTATTGCGTCCGTGCAAGCAGCAGGAACCTTTGAATCGTAGAATATGCTGCCCGCGCTCCGACTCCGACCTAACTTTTGCTCAGTCTTATTATGTAAAAGAATGGACGCAAGAACAGAGGAGCGCTGTTTAGGTGTTCGAGAGTACAAAGAGAATTTAGTCGTGTCCATTGATGACACCAATGTTGCCTTCTCAAGACATATATATGGGGTCACAGGGTGATACACCATATTCAAAGGAATTGCGGTCAAAGTCAAGTCGTATCGCGCAATTATCAATTACTTTGATCCAACTTTGTTTAGACTTCAGTTCGAGAGGATAGGCTTCAGAAGCAAACTACTATTTCTCAATTAACCCAAGCTTGGAATGGTATCTTTATCTCCCTAAAGGAGAGGGTTTGTTCCCACCTTTGAAGATATGAACTTTTCCGGAGCGAAACTTCTGGTAAGCCCCGACATATATTTACGGCTACGGTGGTGATAGAACTACAATGCCCGACCCTTCTTTGGGTATGAGCCTTCGCATTTACCCGAAGAGGCTACAAAATTAATAGAACCCAGTACGTTTGTTATTCTCCGAGTTGCTCGTCAGACGGTTGTGCAATCTAATCATGGACTTCTGTCTGTTTCGACCAAGTCAGCTACTGCCTCATCTTAGATTCACCTTGTCACACAAAGTTCAACTATCACGGCGCTCAGCCTCCGATTCTTGCGCCAGTTCAAGTTTCAAAGCATTCCTCTTATTAATGCTCGCGCGCCCATGCAGGCAGGATTATGGAAGCCACTTTTGTTTCGTTGCGGTGTTGGACTGATGCACACTCCTACTCGCATGGATCACTTCTTCAGCAGCCTAACAACAAATGTATGACTTCTGAAGGATCTTTCTATTTTCAGGAAAGGACCCCAAACATCTGGTCTATAAAATTCCAGTATGCAGTGACAACCACTATACTGATCGAAAGTCAGACATGCCTTGGGAGACGATCAAGTTGAATGACGGTGAATGAGTTTGATCTCTTTCGCCAAATTTTCGTTGATCATTCTCACATCTTAGGAAATAAAATTCCTGGTATAGCGTGCGTCAGGACAGTGGAATGAATCTTGACATTTACATTTACTCGGAAAAGATATGGGACTTGGAGAATGGGAAATGGTCGAGGACCAATTGATGAAGTTGATCAAGCAATCTCAGTGGGCTTCAACCATATCGGTGAGTGACAAATTCCAGTGCCTACTTCTTTTGGCCTGCTGCATTTCATCAGATACCGCACAACTATACGGGAACGAAAAAGAGGTTGGGATAGCCATTAAGGAAAGCGGGCTATCCCGAGAGGATATATTCATCACAACAAAATACTCCCACATCCACCAAGTTTCCACAGATATCCCTGCCTCCATCAAGGATAGTCTGAAATTTGTATGCCTTTTTCGTAGTACTCAGAACTAGACTCATAGAACTCTACAGCTAGGTGTCGCCTACGTCGATCTATATCTCATTCACTACCTATCAGCCGCGGTTCCCGATATCCCTACTTCTTGGAGGCACCTTGAAGATTTCAAAAAGAAGGGTTGGGCGAAGTAGGTCTATCCCTACTCGAGAGAAAGCGAAATATTTGATGCTAATTGTTGATTGTTTCTTCAGGAGCATCGGTGTCAGTAATTATGGTGTTGATGAGCTCAAAGCTCTTCTGGCCTCAGCGAAGATTAAACCGGTGGTCAACCAGGTAGAGTCCTACCATCTCATATTGACTAGGATAGTACTGACTTCGCCTTCTTCGACAGATAATGCTCAATCCATACGTTTACCCCGATCAAGCTCCAGTCATCGATTTCTGTAAGGCCCATGGAATTGCCATAGAGGCTTATGGTGCACTCCGGTGGGTTGCCATGCATAGAAGGAAATTGATCAAAGGTGGTATTGATTCTTTCTCTGATCTTCAGTCCAATCACACAAATGTCTGGTGGTCCCCTCGATAAACCGCTGGCGAAAATCGCGGAGAAAAAACGTGTTGCACCAGAGCAGATTTTGTTGGCGTGGGTCAAGGCCAAAGATGCTATCTCTGTAACGTATGCCAGCTGCCATTCTTGGAGCCGTACCCAGCCGTTATGCTCATTGAACGAAAGTTCTAGCAGCAAGAAAGAAAGACTGCAGCTTTACCTCGCTGCCGGGGACATAGGTCTGGTATTTCCTCATAATTGGATTCTTGATTGACCACCTAGATTCTCAGAGCTCACCGATGCTGAAGTTGCAATCATTGATGCTGCCGGTAAAGAAGGTGCCATTCCAGTTCCGCCCTACTAAATGAGAACATTCGCTTCGAGTGGCCGTTGCTATGGGTTGGTTACTCACATCAACAGCCAGCCACCTTTTGTATTGAATGTTGTGCTCAGATTGATTGTAGCGTGAGTGACATATATTCTATGTATTCCATCGAATATAGCATTTTTCTTCGAAATTCTCGAGACTATTCACAATAGACTTAAGGGACGTATACCATATTTTTTTGTTCGTTCTCTATTTGCAGATGCATTGTAGAACTGCAAAGAGGGGAATGCCTAGCGCGATGAGGTAGAAATTTGAGTGCAGGGTTCTAGCTTGCTCCTGTCAGGTCATCTGACAGCATGGTGTCATTCAGCATGTCATATGTCGCACTCTTCTGTTTTGAATTCAGAATTTCTATTATCCAAACAAACTAGTGTTAAGGCGCGGAAGCCCAAGACTAACATGGTGGCTGAGTCTAAGAAGGAGCTACATGCGCGTAATGACGTACTACGGCAGCATAGATCGTCACTTGCGTGAAGGAAGATGACAAGAGTGGCTTGACAGCATCATAACTACGTGTACGAGGTGCTGACATGGACCCTTAGACGAGAAAATTCATACGAGACATGTGACTTGCCTTCAGAACAAACAATTTTGTATATATTTCACCTCATCTCTGGCTCTGTGTTCACCTCGATTATATTCGATGCATGGCTCGAAAAATTTCGGAGGTTACAATTGATTGCTGATGTTGGAATGAGGCTCCTCCACAGGATAAACTGAGGATGAATAGAGTCTACCTGTGCATAAAGTATGTCCTAACCGGTATCATTTCGACGATATATGCGGTTACCGTGAGTTTGAACTCCCGATACATAGCAACTTCCGAAGCTAAACTCCTTGGAGCGAGGAGTGACGGACGGGTCTAGAAGAGGTTGATGAACTTGTGTGGTCTAACTACCCGGTTCGGTTCACGTCACAGGGACGTCTATACTGGGGACGTTGGCGCGTGCACGATAGCCACTCACATTTGTGGCAGTAGGAATGCTCTGTTTCTTCACTGGGCAAGACTTCTCCACGTCAAAGATGCTTCAATCGATATGGTGTCGATACTTATAAGTACTTGGACCCAAAGAACGGACCTTAACTGATTACTCTGGTGTATCAAACAAAAAAGTCTACATGCCTACAGCTGACGACATTGATTTTCTCTTTCCAAGACCATCACATCCTCCCACCCTTCTCTGTCCTCAGCGTTGGCCGGGGATTACCCCTGAATCGACGCAAACTGTGAGGGATATTCTGAGAGACAACTACAAACGATGGCACATCTTCTTTAATTATATACGATTCCACAAGTACGACCAGCGGCCGCTCTGTGAAATTTGAGACTTACTAGCTGTCTTCTAGTCATGCCATGCACGGTACCCTAGCTATCTGGGCCATGGGTGGGACAGCTGCAGTCATAGAAGCTGGCTATGAAATCTATTGCAAACAAAATCGACGTAGCTTCAAGTCGCCTGAGCCCATTACCGAGACCAACTTTGACAGACACCTAGGCGATGAAAAGTTGGTAGTCTCTGTTTCTTGAAAATGAGCCCTAATGGAACGCCGCTAGGTACTACGACGCTTTTGTCACCTTCTACGTCGAACACGCCCGTAATCACGGATTCTGGGAGACTCTCCAGAAGTTTATCTTCTCCAGAGAGTACAACACACCAGACAGAGAGATGCTCAGCAGGTTTCTGTCTGGCGGTATGCATCCAATGATCCACGTTGGATATGCAGCTGAGATGGGCCTTCCTGTCATGCTTGTCGAAGGTGAATTTGATAACTCTCCTTCCAACAATTAAAACTAATTTATTCTGGGTATCCTGACAGGTCTCGCATTAGCTTCTGTCCATGATGCAGACATTGCTCGGCTTTTCCCTCAAACATTCTTCAACGAGATTTGGGCTATCACAGATCCAACTGTTTCTAGAGGGCCCAGCTACACATCTCTAGTCGCCAACGGGATTCGAGGGGCGGCTTCTTATGTTATGCCTCGTCTGGCGCCTAGTTCTGCGGGACCAACTGATGATAATGTCCATGCGCTCACCATTCTCGCAAGGGTCATGGCCGACGATGCGATATCTCAGCCAACTGACTTGGATGAGCTGAGACTAGTGGAGAATACAGTCCTCAGCTTCGGTAATCGTATCGGTGAACACGTTGCACAATGGACTGTTGACCTCTCCAAGCCCGGGGAGATTGAGAGGAAGATAGAAGAGTTATGTTGGATGGCTGTCATCGGGTTTGGAGTCGCAGGCTGGACCTGGGCACAGGATATTAAACCAGATGGACGCGAGTTCCATGCTGATTTTTTCCAGTGAGCCTACTTGCTATCAAACATGAATTTCGCATGCTGATTTTAGTTTAGACTCCATCTCGCTACGGCAATCGCCTTTCCTGGATCAATTTTGGCTAGGATGGAGTCACCTCATTGCAAAATCGCATTCATTCGCTCGTGTCTTGCCGCTTTGATTGCCCAATATGTCAGTCGTGGAAAGGCTCCGCTTAATATCGCCGGATTCTATAGATCGCCACTGGCCAACCCATTTCCCTTGCCATATAACGATTTACCCACTCCTTCAAAGGACGCTCTCCCAAACAGGGAATCCATTGAAGCACGTTGTCCAGACCCTTGGCTTCCTTTGGTAGAGACCACGCTCGCTCATCCCGATACACATTTAGGTAAGGCCGTTCGAACACTTGCATGGCTCGGTGCCAGACTAGGGGATGTTCCCCAGGGAACATTCGGTAGTCCAGATGTTTGCCCTCCGGGTGCAATTAGAACCGAGATGCCTGGCGCAGAATATCTGGATGGAACTTTGTTCATTCGTGTTTGTGGTCTCATGTGCAAGAGGATGGGAAGAGTTCAACAAGGAGAGGATGGTCGTCTGCACTGGGATCGTGAAGGGTTCTGGCAGGATCCTGTGGTTGCTGAGGAGGCGAGGCAGAGGATGTATCCTGGTGAATATCTCGACTGAGTTTTCAACTACGAATGTGTATTTGGGGAGTGATAGAAATGCATGGTGGACGATGTAATTGTTGGGATGGTTTACGGCATGATATAATCTTTGGACAATTTATTCTCCATATCTCTCTCTTCTCTCCATTACTATCTATTTGTTATTCTGTTGACATGCTACTCAAGACCACAGTAACAACTATCACAGCCAATCTATGGTCGCACATGCGTCGACTTAAAAGGGCGTCTTTGTACCTTCAGCCAAGAATCTTTCCTTTCTCGCTCATTTCTTCTTCTGAACCCCCAAATAGAAGACCTAGGCTTCAATCTAATTGAATCCTAAGCTGCGGACGGTATTTTCGTTATAAAACACCCGAGGGTCGTCTTTATGACGATAACAATTGGCTTTGGGGAAAAACCATAGCTATAACAATCATGGTCATCATGAACTTCAAGGACATGATACGTTACATGAGGGAATTGGAGGATATCCACCCTTTTGGATTCGAGGAGGGGCTCGAATATGTCAAAATATAACGGCGATCATGCTGGAGGAGGGACGGAGTTCTTCAAGTTAAGATTAAGTTCCTATTTTTATCCCCCGTTCCAGAAAAGTTTTGCGCCAGACGCGCCAAAATAGATTTAATAAGAGTGTGTTGTTACTTGAGTACAGCGAGTCGAAATGGAGCATGAATATGCTGTATAAAAACTATGAGCGTTCGTGGTTTACTCGACAAGTTCGACCATTCCCTCTACTTGTTAACATGTCGAAGCCCGCACCTGGATGTTACCACATCTTGAACCGTGTCCTCTCTCCCAATAATGAGATGCTTGCACTCACCTTTAATGGCGTAGACAACTATGTTACTGTTACTCCCTTCAGTCCTTCGGATCCCAACCAGCGTGTTAGTTGTCCCTGGTTTATTTGTTATACTCAATACCTGACTTCTATCGTGATAGTGGCAGATAATTGATTTCGATGCGAAAACACAATCTGTTTCTCCAAGCTCCAACACTCATATTCAAATTGGCTGGGGAAGCAAGGGTGTCATCGTCCTCCCCAATGGTAATTATGTCTGGACCATCAGGGGCAATGCCGATGGAACTACGTAGGTTGATCCCCCTTCATATATTGCAGCAGAAACTGACTGAGGAGGACTGTCAGCATCCGAGATGGTAATAATACCGTATACTGGGGTTTAAAGACCGCTGTTGCTGGTGAGACTGTAGGAATTGATGGTGGAGTCGACCCGAGCTTTGGGCAGCGCTGGTTTTTGGAACATGCTTAGATGTCACTTTTGTGTCTTTAACTCATATAAAGAAGGTCTTGAAACCTGTTGCTTTGTTTACATACAAAATGTGAATGGAATCTATTTTTAGGCTTCCAGAAGTTTCACTAATGTGTGTTGTGTTGTTTCTATAGTGGGTGCTGATGTAGTGCTCACAGGTGTGGTTTGTTTATATCAGGGAGCCGTAGTGTTAGCGGGAGCAGCTGATTTTTGATGGTGCCGTTAAGTACCTCTCAATTCAGCAACAATATAGATAAGTCAAGCTACCCGATTCGTACGATCGAATTTTTCAATGTCTGCAAAATTGGTGGTGAGGCCCCCTTGATCATGATGTAGTCATTTGAATGTAGTTTTCAAGGTCACATTTTTAGGCGACAGTGGGGTCCATGAAATAAAGTGTCTTAGAAGTTATACACCAACTCTGCAGAATGACCAGTTGCCTGGTTGCAACTAGATAATAAGAGAATTTATCGATGTCACTTGCATTGTGAGTGGCGCATTGGTAACGACATGCACCATGTTAATCCTAAACTACGACTGCGGGTGTCTACTCTGGTATCCTGGATTGGTATAGCCTCCCCTCCTAATTAATGGCCAGGCTTGTCAATTTCTGATGTTCGTCCCATCCGCTGTGTGTCTATTACTACGGTTATGAAATAATTTTGCAAGTGGCGGTGAGCTATTTACAGCCCTTGCTTTCTGTCGGCCCTTTAACGACTCCGATTGATATTTTGTGTTGCTTATGACAACAGACACATGACCTTGCCTCAGAATTCAACGCACTGCTCGAATTTGTCAACACTTAAAAGGTAAAGCAAGAGGATTGAGACAGACGGTCACGAAGTCAAATCTCTCATATGCGGGCACTACGGAGGATCACGTGTAACGGGTAATTAAGATCTCCGAGTTCCCTCTTGGGTATGTAACTCGTGCAATCATTTCTTGCCTAGTCCTCATGGCTTGACGGCACCTTTGCGTGGGTTCCGACGATAAATGGTAACCAGCTGATATTCACAGCTTATCTTCAATCACAAGACCGCTGCTCTCCTCGCATCTTCTCCTTTCCAAATGTATGCTGCTCCCATGATGTCCCTTACTCATCTTCCTTATGACTTGGAACGGACAATACTTGAGTATGTTGCCAGAGCGGATCGGCCCATGGCACTGACGCTACTGCTTGTCTCACGTGAGGTCGAGCGATGGTGAGCCCGAAATCAGGGCTTCGTCTGCCTTCCACTGACGTCGTGATTCAGGATAGAACCGATTCTCTATAGATACGTCACACTCAACAACGACGCCCAGACTGACGCCTTCATTTATGCCCTTGACTCTCCTCGCCCTCGATCTCCACAGTTTTTCGCCAACATAAGATCCATTTCCTTCACTTATGGCGTCACCTTCCACCAGGCTGCCAAAATCCTTTCGGTGTGCAGTAACATAACGAGTCTATCTTGCCATATAGAGTTTTCTAGACAAAGTCTCAATGTTTCTTTGGACGATATCGACAATTTTCGATGTTTCATGACGACATCGTCGCCGACGCTTGAGCGGCTGTCCGTCACGCTTCATCCCTTTATTCTTTGCCCTGATCCAGATTTCAGGGTTCCTGTTCTTCAGAATCTTTCCCATCTGTGCATCTTTGGGTCGTCAGATAATTGTCATAAGTGGCTCTGGCGGGGCCTTGATGCCCTCAAACATCTGACGCATCTTGCACTCGAAATCGATACCTCTACACCCTTAAAGGCTATATACAACCTGGCACCTCTCTTCCCACCCCTTCTCCGCGTCTGTCTTGTGATAATTTCCGTAAAAAAGATGCCAATTCGAGAGTACTTGGCAGAAAACAAGGAAATCCAACAACTTGTATCTGGAGACACGGATCGTCGAATCGTCGTAGGGACTTCTGAAACCCTCGAGACGTTAGGCTCTATCGCAACATCAGGTACATCCCATTTGATACAAATGACTCAGTGGGAAGATATTTTAGGCGATAGGACCGCATGGGAGGAAGCAGAGAAGATTATCAGATATAGAATGCGGAATTCTGGTTGGTGCTGTTTGATATCTGTTTGTGAACCTGTTAACCTCACCCGATCTTAGGCGAAGTCACGTTGTAGACTTCATATGGACAATCTATAGTATCTGCTTTATTATTTCTAGGCATTATAAGCATACATAGTTTTCTTGGGCATTAGGAGAGCGGACTGCATCTTGCGGTATGTAGTTTTTGCAAAGTAGAGTAATCTCAATCGTATTACTATCATTACAAGGCATTCCAGTATATACAGTGAGTGCAAAATTACTTTGTTGCCTGAATCACAAAAACAGCTTACCTCATTTCAGAAATAAATCAGATAAATTCACATCTGAGAGACAGAGTCAGCTTGATAATACTAAATTTTGAGAATGGTGATTCAAATGTAGGTACCACTGTAACTACATGATCTCAAGTCTACTTATGTGAGGCAACAATTATACACTGCTTGAGTTTAAGTACCCGTTATAATTTCCCACGGACCTGTTTATCAAATCTTAGACTTGCACCATGCGCACAATCGCTCTACTGCGTCCAATCAAGTTACCCTTCCGGGAACGCGTTTTGGAAACGTTTTGGAAACACGGTAAATAAGGGCCACTTCGGTTCACATACAAAAAATGTCATCTCCATATCCTGCTTCCGCGGGGTCAACGTCCACAACAACGACAACGACAGAGAAAAAATTGCCGATATGTATAATCACGATCGGTATGGCAGGCGCTGGTAAATCGACTTTTGTGCAGAGAATAAATTCACATCTGCATTCCCTGCAACCGTCATCACCTCCCTATATCCTGAATTTGGACCCGGCTGTTGCGTTTGTGCCATATGAGGCGAATATTGATATTCGAGATACTGTAAACTATTCGGAGGTGATGAAACAGTGAGTATTCCCTTCTTCTTCTTCTTTTTCCCTTTTGGGCGTCTTGTATCTGGGCGTTGTCGATGGTTCTGGGTTGGCTTTAGACGACCTATAGCCTAATCGAGGGTGGTTCTCAATAAGACTAGGCCTAGTCTTGTTCTGCTTTTTGGTAGTCTCGCGTCCTGGTGTTCATTTTATTTATGGTCTTTTTCTTGTTATCAGTGGATCTACGGATACTCAGTTGACACATAAATTTTCTTGTTCCTAGGTACAATCTAGGTCCGAATGGAGGGATCTTGACAGCGTTAAACTTGTTTACGACCAAATTCGATCAGGTTCTGGATTTAGTGGAGAAGAGAGCCGAGGGTGTCGAGTGCGTAGATATCTTTTGGCTGTTGGTTTTTGTGTTGATGATACAGGTCTTCTTTAAAGCTATGTCATACTGGACACACCTGGACAAATTGAGATTTTCACCTGGTCGGCTTCGGGCGCCATCATCACGGATGCAGTGGCGTCATCGTTACCGACTGTGATAGCGTATGTCATTGATACGCCCAGAACAACTGCACCGGCGACTTTCATGTCGAATATGCTATATGCTTGCAGGTGAGTTTTCCTAGTGATTGTTTACCATCATCGGTGTATATCTGAATGCTGTATGCTAACGTCTCCTGGTAGTATTTTGTACAAGACGAAATTGCCGTTTATCCTTGTGTTCAATAAAACCGATGTACAACCGCACCAGTTCGCGTTGGATTGGATGGCGGATTTTGAAGAATTTCAGGAGGCACTTGCAACGCATGAGAGTGCGAGAGACTCCGAAGGCGAGCCTACGTACATGAATAGCTTGATGCTGAGTATGAGTTTGGTATTGGATGAGTTCTATAAGAACCTGAAGGTTCACAGTTTCAAGAGTTTTACAGTTACTACAACATGCTGACGAAAGAGCTTTTGTTTGTGGTATCCTAGGCTGTGGGTGTTTCGAGTGTTACTGGTGATGGTGTGAAGGAGTTCTTTGAAGCTGTCGATGCCTCGCGAGAAGAGTATCAGAGGTATGTACTTGGTTAGTCATGGTAAAACTACTGAATTAACTATATCCCAGAGAGTATCTACCCGAGCTTGAGAAGGCGAGACAGCAGAAGGAAAGGACGCTGCAGGAAGTCAAGGATGAGTCTATGAATCGACTGATCAAAGATTTAGCTATTGATCGGGCAAAGAATCCCCATGGACCCTTGGATGAGCGATGGGAGGAGGAGGAGGAGGAGGAGGAGGAAGATGACGGTGATATCGATGTAGTGGACACTAGTAAGCTGTCATTCAGATGGATAAACTGGGTTGATGTAATGAAACGACAGCAGATGAGCGCTACATTGATCTAACACAAAGACGACGACACGGCAATGAGGACATGAGCTGGCCACGACCCGGTTGAGACTCATGGATACAATACAAATACAATGTCGTAGAGTAGAAGAGTAGACCCATATTACGTGATCGCTCTGATGCGGTGTCTTTGATTGTCTTTGATTCCGCGTCGGCTGTTTTCTTCTTGCTCTCTTTCCTTTCCTTTTCTTGTGTATCCACAATGGAGCGGTGCAGATGGTTTTGCTCTGTTCATGTAATATCGCCTGATGCCATTCGTTGTCTAGTTATGCAAAACTTGAGAAAGTCGGTGCGTCGGCGGTCAAGTTGTGACACAGATGTGTTCTATGGCTGAGGGAACTGCGTGTTCTGCACTGGGACACAGGCGAGGGTACGTTTACCTCGCGGAATGTAGAACTTGCTCAACCCATCTTCCTCACCTCTTGTAGGAACCTATGGAGTTGTGTACAAGGCCCGAGACATAACGAACAACCAAATCGTGGCTCTCAAGAAGATAAGACTGGAGGCAGAGGACGAAGGAGTGCCCAGTACGGCCATTCGTGAGATCAGTCTGTTGAAGGAACTCAACGACGACAACGTCGTCAGGTGCGGCGCATGTTTTTGGTTTCTTTCCGTGACAATTCTTCCTTGTCCTACCCTTGTCCTTTCCTTCCATCTCGAACGCCACATTATCGGCGCCATTTCAATCATATTACCTGCCATCTCCTGTTTTCCAGAGCTAGTTCTAATTATGAGTTGATCCCAGGCTTTTGGACATCGTTCATGCCGACCAAAAACTCTATCTTGTTTTCGAATTTCTAGACGTTGACCTCAAGAGGTACATTGAAATAAGCCGCCCCATCAAACAAGACGTTGTCAAAGTAAGTGACTTTCTTTGCTGTCTTTCCTTGATGCTGTTCCATTTGGCCTCTCGCGACTTGTTTTGTCACACCCATGTATCTGTCACCTGCCCATTTTCCTTAATATTTGGAATGTGTCGATGACATAGTGTCATGTGATCTGCAATCAGACTTCCCTTTCGTTGATGGTTGTCCTCTTGCTAATGGTCCTTGCAATAGAAATTTTGTTATCAGCTCAATAAGGGCCTGCTGTACTGTCATGCGCACCGGATTCTCCATCGTGATCTGAAGCCACAGAATCTTCTCATCGATAAAGATGATAATCTCAAGTTGGCGGACTTTGGGCTAGCGAGGGCCTTCGGGATCCCAATGAGGACGTATACCCATGAGGTAAGCTGTGGTCCATTTTTCTTACCATATTTTCTCTCCATTGGCCCTTGAGTGCAATCCCTGTATACTGAAGCATGATCTAGGTAGTAACATTGTGGTACCGTGCACCAGAAGTCCTGTTAGGTTCACGCCACTACTCGACTTCCATTGATATGTGGTCTGTCGGGTGTATTTTTGCCGAGATGGCGATGCAGGGGCACCCACTATTCCCAGGTGACTCAGAGATTGATCAGATCTTCAGGATCTTTAGGTTCGCGCGTCGCTTATGCCACGTTCATATCGCCTCACTTTCCTTTGTAGGCTTCTTGGCACCCCGAATGAGGATGTCTGGCCCGGTGTCAGTACACTGCCAGATTACAAGACCACGTTCCCGCAATGGTCGAGAAAAGATATCGGTGAAGCCGTGCCACAACTTGATTCTCAAGGATTAGACTTACTTAAGCTATTGTTGGTTTATGATACCTCAAAACGCATATCTGGTTAGTCGTGTCTTGAGTCTTTGATACCTTATCTAATTATCTGTTCAGCAAAGCGGGCCTTGAATCATAAATACTTTGAAGACTTTGACTATTAAAAATACCAAGAATTGTTCTCCCTGTTTTTTTTTTTAGCCAGTGGTCCATCTCTCTTGTTTGCGTTGCGTTCTGCGATACTATTTCTGTAATCATTCTAATAAATACATGCATATGCACGTTTTCAGTCATGACTGCATTATCAAAACTGGGTGACTTCCGGTAGGCAGATCTGTGTACACAGAATGCTCCACGCCGAGATGCCGAGCATAAATTTGGGGATCTAAGATTCCTATGGAAAGTTACCCACTCTGGATGTCAGAAATTGATGTCATTGCCATGTTTTGTGCCCAATTGTTCTGCTTCTATGAAAGTTTCCATACAATTGGGCACAGTATGAAAACAAAAGACGGTAGTGATGTGAGCAGGGCCCAACACTAGGGGAGTATCTACAAGAGACATGTGACCATAGGAGAAAGGTGTGGGCGAAGTTCGCTAGTGGATAATAGGTGCATCATGCATCAATGTAGTGAACAACCTTGTAGCGGGCAAACAACAGTAGCATTAGGAGTATACTCGTTGAAACTCCGAAGGCACCGGTCAATTTACTATTTGAAATCAGACATTGATCTGCCATCATAAGTAGCATTATTGCCACCGCAGGTCGCGGTGCTCATCTCGTGGAGACACAAGGGTCTATGATATGTGTTTCAATCAAGAAGACTAACTAAATCGGGTTAGATCCGATTTATTAGTCGTGGAAATCACAATAGACTTCGGTTTGTCATTTTATTGTTCTTCGTCTCCGCTATGTACTACCAATACCGGGGAATGAAAACTTTTAACCGGTTGTTGGCCTTGGCCTGATGAATGTCTTACAGCAGTGGCATAAAGCATGCGATTATAGACTTCTTGACAAGAAAACCTACGATACTCGTGAACCTTACAAAGCTCTACCTTAGAAACTCTGCAAAATCTTGGATGCAGTGACGTGTGGTCTTTTCCTTTTTCGTGGTTCCTCTCCACTACTTTACATTCATATCACTTCTGTGAAACCCAAATGATCACCTCATGCAGGGTGGCTCAGAACCGTCCCTGGATGCTAAAATTTTATTTCGGAAACTCGCGCTGTTCCGGGTGCTCACGCCACACTTCATTTGCATATAAATTGATTTGGATTGAGGGTAGGATTCCTCACTACCAACTCGCTCACTATATTTTTCGAGGCTTCTCCGAGTTTGCGCCTCGCGATATCAAGCCCGGAACACTTTGAATCCCAAGTCTATATTACTCCCATCGCTTCTCCCGCCTCAAACTCGCTGCCTATTTTGCAAATGACTCCTATGGCTTCCACCTCTGGATCTGGTTGTGATACATCGAGTGATAGATCGCCGTCTACGCCAGGCCAAACATCTAACCTACCCCTACGTACGTCGTATGATGCAGAGCCTATCAATGAGGCCCAGGAATCCGGGAATCATAATTACAATTACAAGGAAATCAACAACTATCTTCATTTTTCATATGAGGGATGTGGAGCTCCCACTCCTCGATATATGGACCAATCGTGCACCTACCATGATAATAGCCAGGCTGATTATTTCTCACGGGAACCAACTCGAGAAATAGCGTCTACTTCACCTCAAGGGGATAACATCCAATCTCAACTCGAAAACAGTCCGGAGTTGTCAAACCTTCTGCTTCCCTGTCATCCTGTTTTGGCACAGGCTGACGAAATTCAATCATTCTGCCAGACACCGGCTGATGATGCTGCTCTCTTCAATCAAGGCGGATGGGACTTCACAGAGTTCGAAAATATGTGGCGATCTTTGGAACCTGGCCCACCAGCGACAGAGCCTGCCGTGATTAGTGCGTTGAGGTCTATCAATACCCAGATGCCATATATCACCTGTCCTATCCCATCAGGTGAAATGTTGTTACCAAAGCTGATGGACTATTCGGCTCTGAAGTGCTTGAAAGATATCGTTTCATTATGGGCTACGGGTCGAGCGTCTATGTTTTTATTGAATTTCTTGCTCGACTTTTGTTACAATCAGGGCTGGTTTGAGGAGAGGGTTTGGGAAAACAACGATTTGGGGGTAGGAAAATTGAAACTGCTGGTTATGTCTGAAAGAGGAAGAAGAGAATCGCTCAAGATATGGGAATGGGTGTCAGGACAGGCAGATTGGTTGCGGGTTTTCGGACTAGACGTTCCCTCAGCGGAAGAACTGGATCTTCGTCGTAAACAGCTGGAGAGCTTGCCGAACGAATTTAGTCTCGTCAATATACGGCTGAGAAGAGATGCTGAGATCGTGCAGGTTTTGTATGAGGATACTGCGATATGATTGACTGGCTATGGGCGTCAATATTATAATGCAATACTATAGAGTTATATTGTTTATTAATATGTTGCAATCACGAGCTCTTCCATTTTCGATCCGGAGATGTATCCAGTAAGTATCGCCCGTTCGTCTACTTTGACAACTTTCGAGTAGACTGCTGGAGAGTGACGGATATTCCTGTTCAAAAATTTTGGGGTCGAAATCGATTTCATATGAGTTGGTCTGTAGCCAAGAGTGTGTATTTGTGGCCTTCACGTTCGAGTGGAGCATCCGTAGTTACTGTAGTCAAATTTTGTCCTGTAACGACCTCAAGGATGTGATGGATGTGTAGAACAATATACAGAGCTTAAGAACGAAACCGTATGTTTTCTGCAGACAGGAGGATAATCTGGAAATCGTAAATACTGGCATGTATTGACCCCCGTCTGGACGAGGAGTAGCTCCATGGTTCAAAGAACTATAATCAGTTGCGCTAGACGTGCTGTGAGGTATCACATGGCCATGCTTTACAACGTCCCGTTAGCCCGCGCGCGGCTTCAAGCGGCTATAAAAATAAGATTCTGACGTGGCAGAAAAAGTACATAGAGACATGAATAACCTTGACGTAGGTCTACAGGCTGAAGAGGCTGAGTCTCCCTGTTGCAATCTGTCCTGGTGTGTGTGTAGCTATTGATACATAGCGTTACACAGATATGTGATCCCATTACTCTTTTGATTCCTAACTTCACTCCTTATGAATAGTTCAACACTGAGAATCAGCTGAAGGGTAGGTATCGGTCAAGGTTTAAGTATTCTGTTCTTTCTTGAGTTGGATACTAGTCAATGCATCGTCAACACCCATACTCCAGGGATTGGTCCATCACCGACTTGGGATGAGATATTCACATGTTATAATCAGTGAGATGTACATATATAGTGTAAAGGACTTGTCAAATTGACGTATTTTTCAGATTTTGAATGATGTCCTTGAAGTTATCATGACTCTGCAGCCGGCATATCTGTAACGATCTATTCTTCATCACGCGCTACTTGAGGATACCACTTGCCGGACACCATATCAAATAGGATAGCAGGCTAGATGATCCTTATTCTGGACCTGGTTGATATATCATTGAAACCCCTAACACAGGGTTCGAGATCGTAACAATGTTGAGATCGTAACAATGTCGAGATCATAACTCTTCCAAAGTGAACCTACCAAAGTCAAAGCCCTTGGTATAATGGCAGTCTGCAAAGTCAAGTTGTTCTTGACGTTCAAAGTCCCAGGATTTGTTGGTACTCCGACAGAAACAAACGTCACGCATATTTGTTTTGGCATGTTGTTCGCCTCATACCTCGCTGATTTCGGATCACCTCAAGTCAAAAGCACCGCACACGTGACTGCCACTTTTTTTCCACGACAAGCTAGCATTAAGACGCGGAGGGCCTAGAATATGGCTCGTTGACTGGGGTGTATCTACAGGAGGCCTAGTGCCAGGTAAGTATAGTGTGATGTGACTGCGATAATAACAGCTTCAAACATACAGCTACACTACCTATTTTATTGAGCAATTCTGAAGATTGTACTGCAGATCATCGAGACTGCCTGAATTCTAGGGCGGGCATCATTGCTTACGATCTCAGCCATTACAAAGCGCTAGAGAAAAAAGCATCAGAAAAGAATCTACGACTTGACTGGTCCTGTGTCGAAATGGCAGTCGATTTCCACTCTTTTGGAGGTGCTTTTGATGACAGACGCCAACGAGTGCACGGTTACACTGCCCACCTTTTTGAGATCGACCGGATCTTGATTCGACACTCAGCGTCCTTGTTGAAAATCGTTGAATGATCATTTCCATCTGCAATTCGTTAGGAACGAAAGAGGTCTATGTTAAGGAATTGGACTGCCCATCGGTCCTCGCTACTATTGTCAAATATCAATGAGAGTTCAAATATCAATGAGGGTTCAAATATCAATGAGGGTTCAAATATCAATGAGGGTCAGTTCAACACCTGTACTGGTGATATAGGCAGGGTTATGTTTGCTGATAATGGACCTGCTTTCATACTAATACTACACACGACCAAGGGGACGTTCAAAGAGCCGGTCATTGGGGGAGATCCTTTTGGTCGTAGGACTAATATTCAGTGACGATACGAATGGAGGTTCACCGGTACATGTGATTAAGGAACAGACAATGAAGCGCAGAAAACATTGGAGAGAGAAGATTATCAAATAATTCATCAGCAAGGCGCATACCCGGGTGTAGTGTGGGCTGGATTCTTTGACAGACACTCGATGTCAGCAGGCCTATCCAAGACTCACGTTGGCCTCTTGGGTAAAGGCACAAAGTTTATGGACATTGACACGCCTCGGAAAGTACTTGATGCATTATATGATCTACTCGAGGGTAAGTCATGTCGTATGTGATCAAGCATTGAGTCCCATTCAGTGTGCAGACGGTCCTTTCGTGATTGGGGAATTCTTCATCGCGATATCAGCTTCTCTGACCCCATTTAAGATGTTGCATTAGTATCGACTGTATTTATTGGTCAAGGATAAGTTGTCTGCAATCCCGATTGGTCTCGACCATGCTGAGACCTATACATCCAAGAAAACTAGTGATAGATGCAGTCGTGAGCTCTATCTATAGTTCTTTTTTTTTAGTGTAACCAAAAACTAAGTGGCAGAGCACTCCTACGGTCGCCCATTGTCAAAGCCCAATTTTTTTCCCCACCTGAGCTGCGAGGAGATGCTGCATCTATTATGACCGGCGCCGACCTGCTCACTTCAAGCTTTTTGGGAATCAAAAGAAGAGGCCGACCAGTCGACTTTACCTGCATTCATGCAGGAGCTTCGCCATGATGCAGAATTCTCTGCATGGATTTTCCTCTGGTGGATTGTCCTTGCTGCCCGAGGGGAAAGAGTCTGTCTGCATTGATCAAGCCACGTGGATGTATTTCCCTTTGGAAGATCCTACGAGCACCGATCAGGATACGCTGTTTTATATGCTCCAATCCAAGTAATTCCGATCCGATTTTGTGTATCCTGAATATCATCAACTCCTGCCACTGGTTGCATCCATAACAAGATCGATTTGAAGGGACTATCACTAGATGAAGAAAGGTACAAACATCCAGAACACCTGCACGGCGCTCTTCAGCGTGTTATTCTCAACTCTGTGTTGGGGAACAAGGATGGATCTTCAAAAACATCCTGAATCCACCGGTTTTCCTGGCAGTGCCACCAATATATGTTGAGCATCCTGCCTTTGCCATCGTCCTCTCGACTCAGGAAGAGGAAGACGACTAACTCTAGTGTGCACGATATGGAGCTGTTATCAGGTGTTTCCTCCAACTACAGGTCTGGCTACGGTAGTCTCACGGTGCGTTTTATAGCTCAAAATTTATCCTTCACTATGCTGTCGTTGTTTTTTAGATATCCCAGAAAGACCCAGAGATATTGACGGTGATAGATAGGATGGTACATTTTACCATAACTACCAATGCCTCTGATTATCGATTTTTCATTGCTGTCAGTTGAAGAAGTGTCGATGGGATACAACCCTCTAACGCAGCATAAATAAATATGCACGCAGGGAGTGAGGGAAAGGAAGAAAGTTAAATTATTCCCTATTTTATATATCTAAGTATCCTAGAAACCGCTCCAATAAATATGACATCTCGGTGTCATCCCATAACCGATATCAGAGCGACACCATCTAGTTTGCAGGTTTGCATGTAGCTATCATAGCATTATATTTTCTTTTAGCAAGATAATAAGGGTTATCATTTGTTGAGTTTCTGGCCGGAAGTGCCATGAACAGATAGTATTCTTTGTTTTCGTTCCACGCCTGCAACAGCTGCCTGAACAAAATTTGTTATAATGCATATATGCATGCGGGCTTGCTAGAACTAGGATAGTCGGCGAGAAATCATGATCAGGATCATACTGTCGCGATCCCCTGGAACATTCAATACATACTTAGTGAAACGAAATTGGAATCTCCAGAACCTTGAGGATCTGTTTGACTGAATCACATACTTAATTTATACCGTAAATATGCTGAGGCTTCACGAGAAAGTAATGATTGCACCACACAAGATTGCTTGACAAGATTTGGTCCCAAGGAGAGTGGAGGAACCAATCACATGAAACCGAAGTGACGGTGTGTCAGCTAACAACACACTACGGCTCGCTCTACTTCCTTCTTCACGAAATTTTCACGAGGTGGAATGGATTATCAAAACTGTGTTATCTATATTTATCGTGATGCTCAACATGGATATCCACTCGGACCCGCCCGTCTATATCATACGACAAAAGGTGTACAAATTAGCAGTCAAAAGTTATTCGGCGCTTCTTAACCTATCAAGAGGAAGGCATCAACAAATCAATAAAGAGATATATCGGTGATGAATATGAGATATACCTTCCTCTGGCCATCAATATCTCTAGGTGCTTCAGCGATCGCCTGTATACGTGCTCTTCCAACCTGAGGAAAGGATTATAGGTTATTAAATGAGGCAGGTCAAGACACAAAACTTACTTTGAGGCTACCATGACCGGACTTATGGGGGGAAGAAGCGAGTGCTAAATGTTGCATACCATGTGCAGTGGACTTGGTTACCTTCCTCTTATTCTTTCGGGCGGATGCGGAACGACGACGATCAGTGGTTGGACCCGACAAGGGTGCTGGCGTGTTCATCTTCTTGACCTCTCTGTATGCAGGAGATTTTCGGAGATCCATGAATGACTCTTCTTTGTTCTCGAACAGAAAGTTGAGGATGACGCGCTGAAGAGCGTCGTGAAGGTATTCCGGATGTTTGTACTCTTTTTCCGCGACCCAGTGATAGTCGGTTTGAATCAAATCTGTCATAGATGTAAGTAATTGCAAGAGCGGGCGATATTTAGGATGTGCAAAGTCGTTTTGAAGATGTTTGTTTTCCAGCATTGCAAACAATCTCTGGCGATCAATGCCCATCTCATCCGAGGTTGTACAGCTCCATGCGGTTGTACTAATGCATCCAGAATCCTTCCCATGGGGCGCAGCAAGTAGAAGCCAAAAGAAGAAAGCCCAGACACCGGATTCTGCATCATGGCGAAGTTCATGCCTGAACGCAGGTGGGGTTGCCTTGTCAGCCAACTTGGTCGGTGTTTTCATTTCATTTCCAAATATTTTGAAGCGATCCGGGTAGAACCGTTTATAAATCGAGACAACATCACTTTGCAGAACAGGAGAAAGGGGGAAAGTTGCAGGCTTCGACAATGGACCACCTTTCTGTATTGCACGGGCAATGAAGAATGAAGTTCCCTGTCCTTTTGTTACACTCGATGAATGAAGAAAAAATAAATGATGCTCACAGATCGTCCTCCTGTGACCTGTTTGTTGGACGCATAGACCTCTGCATGCTCTAAGCCAATCAAGATTATGGATGATTTATGCTTCGGTTCACTAACATGGAGCTGAGTTCGAACCACCCTGACAGGTGAAGCGATACATACCTAGGGTCCAGCAAATGTCCTAGAAATATAGTTGGAACCTCTGCAATACCTGTGGTAGGTGTTGGGCCGGAATCATCCCAGAGAATATTAGCAGGGCTAATGTCACGATGAAGGATTCCGCGATCACGAAAAAGCCCTCTACACACTATATATGATTCAATCTCCTGGTCGACGATCACAGACGATATGACTCACCTTCGAGTAGATCATATAATGCATAAATCACTTTCCGAGGCGTGTCAATGTCCATGAAATTTGTCCCTGTATCCAAAAGGCCAATGCGAGTCTTAGACTGGCTTGATGTCGAATGTTGATCAAAGAACTTGGCCCGTACTACACCTGGGTACGTGCCGCCCTGATGAATCGCATCCAGGATTTCTTTCTCTGTCCACCGAGTTGTTGACCTAATTCGTTGTTCCTTGATGACGCGTACCGGAAGATTTCCACTCATTTCCTTCGGGACAAAAATATTAGTCCTACGGCCGAATGGATAGCCCACTGTGCCCAGGGTGCAATCCTTGAATGTCCCCCCACCAGTATTCATCGTGAAAGTAGCTCTGTTGTCGGGAGCGACAGTCTTGATTATGTGGCTAGCGCGAGCCTTCGACTGACCATCATTGAGATACTTCACAATTGCGGCGAGGACTGTCAGGCAGTCTGCTTTTTTGACTTTGACCATCTTGGTTCCTGATGAAGCACAGATGAAAACAATCATGCAGTTCTTTTCGAC
>Ga0153966_100282_pt1 | contig 25134 bp, 30 predicted proteins | sample TSFL050MetaG_FD_104738 | JGI IMG/M metagenome (GOLD analysis project Ga0153966, IMG submission 104738) | Attine ant fungus gardens microbial communities from Florida, USA - TSFL050 MetaG | ecosystem: Host-associated > Fungi > Mycelium > Unclassified | place: USA: Florida, Paynes | collected... | reverse complement strand
GGTTTTTTTTTTTTTTTTTTTTTTGAAAATACTACTTGATAGATTTGTGACCCTGTTTTGGCCGAAAAAAGTGAAAGCCTCCAAGTTGGAAGAGATACATGCGAAGATGGTGATGAAGGAGTCGACACCTCGAGTACAACCATCCGACACTAATGCGTTAAAGAAGCCGAAACTCAGTGGCAAGACGAACGGGTCGTCGTCTACATCGGGATCTACTTCAGTCAAGACAAATGGAAAATCTTTTCGGTGACACCAAGTTGATTTTTTTTTTTCAAGTTTTGTCTTTTTTTGCTTTCCTCGCTTCATTACGATTTTTTTCTTCTTAAATCCGGTACCCTCCCCCCCTACGTCCAAGTTTTGTATATCCTATTCTCCACCATCTCATCGTAGTCGTACTACCCATCGTGTACTAGTTTCCTTCCGCGTTACACAAAGCAGTAGTAGCAGAAATTTCTAAGAATTTTGAATGCCCTGCTATAATAACTCGGCGTGCTATGGAGCTGTGACTCATTATCACAACTTTAAAAAAAAACCATATCAAGATACAAAATATATATATATCTTCTATCGCATTGGATTACGTCGGATAAGTATCGGTGGAGGTGCGGTTTGATCGTTGGTGGCGGTAACGACACGTCGAGATGGACCCGGTTTTGAATCCCAAGATGATGATGAAGCATGGGGGTTAGTATGTCTATTTGGGAGACTGCTTTTGTGTACGTGTGGCCGAGGTTCTGGATGAGGAGCAGTCATATCTACTCGTTGTCCATCCCCAGTCGGGTTGACTTGTGGTGTGTTTTTAACTTCTAAACGTCATGAACATAAACTAAAACTGAGCAACATCACTGCAAAAAAAAAAACACACAAGACCCACCCTGAATGATTTTCGTATCGGCTTCACGATGAAAGCCTTGCATGAGAACAGTATAACGTTTAACCTGTTGTTTCAATAAAGCAGCCCGCTCTAAATTCCCTTCTGACAAAGCCCATTTACGCTCTTCACGATATCGCCTACGTTCACTGTCCGCCAGAGACGCACGAGCTCGCAAAGCAGCTATCTCTCGTTCAAGTGGCGTCATATTCTCTTGGGCACGTATAAGATCAGAATTGGAATCAACAGAAGTTATGTCGGAAACAGGGTGATATTTCGATTGTTGGTGACGGTCGTTGTTTGCCTGTGCACTGTTATTATAATTAGCACGAGCTTGAGGTACGCGCTGTCGTTTCCTGTCTTCTCTGGTACCAGGCGTAGAAAAGCTAACCCTCCTCCTCCGACGCTCGGTGGATGGTGTGGCAGATATGGTAGCCCACGGGTATACAAACTGGGAGATCAGATCAGTTCCGAGAAACCCAAGGAATACACCAATAACGGTGCTCGCGCATCTGTTGATGTCGGGATCTAGGTTGAATTCGAAGATGAGTTTACCAGCAATAAATGTGATGACGAGGAAACCGAGGTTGGAGTTCTTGACAGTGTAGTGCAGGGCCACACCTTGCCAAACTCCAAGGAGAATATGATCCTTGACCGTGGGTCCTTCTGTGTTACTGAATATGTCAAGGAGAATGCGGGCGCCGAGGCCAACAAGAAGTGCAGGAGCAGGTTGGATAGGCATAGGCATTGATCAATATCATAAGCGCATTGTTTGAGACCACAAGATCACGTGAACGCTCATGGTTATAAATACAGAAATGTACAATCAGATCAAAGGTCTTTGTCAATGTAGTTGGCCATAGGGTCCTCTGCCATGCGACGGGTCATCCGATAAGCCTCTGTCAAATCATGAGCACCCCAACAAAACTATACACAGGAGCACTGACCAAGTTCCTCCTCAGTCACGTCGTGTGTTCCTGTCTCCAACACACCCTTGCGTCGCTTGCTAGAACGGTCATCTTCATCCCCTCCCTTCCGCTTCTTCTCTTCCGCCAAAGCGCGAGCCAACCTATCCTGGTCCAATCGCACTTCTCCTTCTCCGACACGTTTCTTGGAATAGTTCTGTTCTACTTTCACAAATTCTTCTCGATTGGCCTCCTCGAGTGAGGAAGGAACAGAGGAAGTATGGACAGCGAGCAGGTTATGTGCAGATGACGCTTGAACTGCTTCAATACCAGCCTTCCCAGCACAATATGATACATGGACAGTCGACTGGCAACAGGCGTATCCCCAAGTACCACTTGATGTATCATACCAAGATCCCCAAACAGTAGTGTGATTGTTAACAAAGACTATCAAGGAGTGAGGGAGGGAACAATGAGGAAAACTGTGACCACGTTACCATCCTCGGGATATTTCGATTTGTTCTTCACTCTTTCTCTACCTTTGACCACCTGGCCCGACCGAGAATATTCTACATAATCTTCTGTCTGTCCTTGTCGAAGTTCACGTGCTGCTGCCTGGAGGTACTTTTCACCTCCATATTTAGCCAGAATGCCAACCTTAGTGGTGTCTTTCAGCTCAGCTTTCTTCTCCTTGAATTCTTTATGCAGCAACTCCCCGGCAGTTGGATTGGCATTCAGATGCACGTCATTTCCACGTGCAGCAGCATTCCATGCAAACAATTGAAGGTTTTGCACATCTTCAACTTCACCAGAGTAACGGAAGAAGTTTTCCCCAGCAAATTTCGCCTACATAGGAATGAGTATGAAATGGGAGTAAAACTGACATCAACTCACGTCTTCCGGAGCCATGTTCTTGAGTGGTGCATCACGCATAGAACGAGTCTTAGGATCATAGTATGCACTTTCCGGATCCAGGTTGATAAGATACTTAGCGGTATCCTCACGAATACGCAGATTTCTGACCGTGATACGGGTTTTTGTATCCAATTTTTGACCTACAGCATCCGCCGCATCTGCATACTTGTCCTCATCAGCATCTTCTTCATCACTTGAACCAAAATCAGGATCTCCTGACTTCCCCTCAGCCTTCCCAGCCTTGGCGACCTTTCGTACAGCGGCCAAATCCGTTGTCGTTTGCTTATCAATTTCTTCCTCACGGAGCTTCTGTCTGGCAGCTTCCATTGCGGCATATTGTTCATACACCCTTGAATGCTCAGCTGGATCGTAGCCATTGTACCTATCCCGCTTTGCATCATAACCGACGGTAATATCTTGCACAATGTCATCAGCTTGGATATCCTTGTTCGTAAATTTGGCACCCTTCTTTCTGGGTCTCTCTAGACAGTCTTTTCTTACATGTGTCATAGAACCACAATTTTCACAAGCGCCTTTGCGATATTTCTTTGTTGCGGGAGCAGCCTTCGCTCCCCTGTCGTACCAATTATCAAGCTTGGATTTTTCCTGCTCTGGTCGACGTTGATGGCTCAACGAGGGTGCACCAGTATCGAGGTACCAAGGTGCCTGTGATATATATTCTAAATCGGGTATCAAAGAGGTAGACTGTAAAAATAAAAGAAAGTATACATACGGGGGATATGAGGATTAATGGGTTTTCCTTCTTCATCGAGAGCAGCTGGTGCCGTCCCCGCTTTCCGGGCGGCATCAAGATCCTTCTGCCTGCGAAAGTCCTCGCGTGACACCTTGCCAACAGCTATAAGAGAGCCAGATATTAGATTGTCTCGTTAGTGGAGTGGAGAACATACACACAAGCTGAGGCCATAGTGGTTGTAGATTATGTGTAGTCGCTAAATTGTCCGTGCAAGTCTGCTCCAAATTAGGTAACTATGTTTATCATTGTATATCCCAATCATCTAATTAAATCCACGAAGCCGAGCTACATCCAGCAAAACAGAGTCCGCCGTCTCTTTTAATTTGGTTCTCATATCCTCTTCATCCATTTCAGAATACATTCTCCACTTTGTCAGTGCTTCACTTTCAACATTAAGTGCTCGCACGATATTTCCCAGGTATTCGAGGTCAGACGCTAATTGTGCCGCGCCGGAAATGGAGAGTGACGAGATTTTAGGTAGAACCTCTTGTACAACATGCGCAAGAAAAGTATGTCCAAGAGAAAGGAGCCATGCAGAAGAAATAGCTTCAGGATCCACGATGGTGGTCTTTGGAGTGAAGGATACTGAAGCCCGCCGTATGTGACCCCCGCCGGTTGGTATGTCTGGTGCTGTGTGCTCAGTGAAATCTTTTAACATTTCAAAGTCAAGATAAGGAAGTGTGCCAGGAGAAAATGAGAGAGCATCATCATCTGCATATAATTCAAAAAGCCTCGGCAAGTTAAGCAGCCCTTCCGCAACTTTCTGCATTACCTCACTTGGCAGTAAAGAGAAAGTGGGTACCTGGAGTTCATTCTCTTTTGTGGAGGATTTTGACTTGGGATCTCCCGGTGCAGACCACAAGGTCAAGGACGGATAGGAATTGAGGTGCCGGCAGAGCGGTGAGAGAATTGACTGCTGAAGTGTGGTCTGGCAAGTCTGGGCGAAAAGAGAGAGAGATCTACGAGCATTGACAAGCAATGGCTCAGGCGATTGATATGAATGGCCCGCTCGAAAGTGCATAGGACTTGTCCCAACAGATTCAAGCAGGATCTGAAGCTCCGCAGAATTGAGTGTCGACTGCTCAAGCAGCTGATTCTCGCCTCGCGCTGGGCCGATGCTGAAGGTGACTGGGTCGTCGCGGACCATTCTGAAGTTTGTCGCAACCTGATACAGATGACTTCGTAGCTTAGTCTCAAACCCAGACAGCCGTTCAGACACTGTTCGGGCGGATGATAGTAAATGAAGGCACAGCTGGATATTAGACCAGTCATGAGTATCGTAATCCATACCTGCCAGATCTTCATCGCCTGCAGGCGTCTTCGCAGATGAACTGGTCTGGGACATCATAGTTTGCATCTCCGTGGTCCACAGCTCCATGAACGACTTGAAAAATTTGTCCAGAGCCCAGACAAGCCCAACAGCTCCGTAACCATGTGTAAACGCATTACACCTGCCCATACTACCTTCTGCCAATCCGAAGATATCCACAGCACGTTCTCGTAGCAACCGAGGCCTGTCAACCTCTTCCACCCGTTCCTGCGAGTCACCGGCTGTGATTTCTGCAAGAGAATGTTCCAGAAAGCGCTTCTCAAGCGAACCGTAATCAATTTGAAAATCGAGGAAGGGTTGGAATAATTCCTGTTCCCATTCCATGATATCTGCTGCTCGGGAAAGAGCTCGCTGAATTGCCCCGCCATTTGCACTTGAGCCAGACCAATTATGTCCAGGACGCCATGATATTGACATTCGACTAGATCTTCGGCGAACATGTGTTGGCTTCTCAGCGTTGCTGGATCGTCGTTGTATCGGGTCACTTGTCACAAATCTGACCTTTTCCATTATTTTGTCGACTGATACTGCGAAATCCTCTGTTAGACGTAGTGCAATGATAAGATCTGTGAGTACAGTGTCGTGCCGCGTGTTGGAGAGGGCAACCAGTCTCTGAGTATAAGTAGGTTGGAGGGATGATAGCGTTGATGCGATAAAAGAGGAAAGGATCGTGGATGGATTAGAGAAAATGGAGCATATAGGACTACGCTCGACATTCAAAAGGGAGACGAACGAGTCGTAGAATTTGTTGAGGAAGTCTGTGAATGGCTGGCGGGTCTCTTGCATCGTAAATTGTCCTGAAGGGCTTTCGTCGCAATCGATGAGCTGAGCACTTTGCCATAAGTTGATTATGTTAGATCTTCGTGCAGCGTAGTAGTAGTTGTGAAACTCGGACTCGCGCTGAATGACAGAGAATATTGCAAAGTATTCTTTACAATTCGTTACGTCCTGTACATTAATGGCAGATACAAGCGCCGAACTAAGCGACGCTTCCAGTTGATTTTGTAGGTTCACCATGAGATTTCGTCTGAGGTCATATTCAGGCGTGTTCTGAAAGACTACCATACTTTTGCTCGCTTCCGAAAGTCGTTCTGCGGCCTTGGCATAATTCTTCACTGCGATCAGAGAAGTTACCTCCATTTCGAGTGTACTCCAGCTCTCTGCCTCCTGTATAACCTCTCGAGCAGACTCCATCCTCGTTTTTATGAGGTCCAAGCTATGCAATTGCCTGAGAACACCATCAATAACCGGAGGTACTGTCTCATGGGTCTTGCGAAGGGCATCTAGGTTGTTCTGTAGTGCTAACGCGCCATCCCTCATAAAATGAAGATCATAGGCTAGACGAGGTACCCCACGAGATACGTCGTCCATGATGCTTTCTAGTCGAGTCGATGAGTCTTCGGAGGCGATGTCTAAAGCTGTAAGGAGTTGGGTAATCTGGTGGTCGAGTTTGACAAGGTCCGTAGCGTTGGGACCATCCGTATCGTCAGAATTTATGAGAGCGTTATTAATCCAAGAGATGACATGGTCATATTGTTCAATAGAGTCGACGTCGGCTACCCGACTTACAGATGTTGACATTAGGAGCCTGGCTACTTGGAATTACTGTATTTAGCTCTCATCAGATCCAATGGTGACATCATCTATAGATCACTCATTTATCTGAGGTATGTGGTACAGAAGAGGTATGACTTCAATAGACCCGAGCTCAGGATTCTCTGGTAGTCCCATATTTTCCCAGCACACTGCACACAGGCACGAAGGACTCTCTCCCAGTCGAATATCATTCACAATTGACCACACGGCGGGTGATTTTGAGCAGGCTCGACAAATATCTAGGAGCTGCGGTGTGTGTTGCAATAATATTGGATAACCTGTCCGTGGATCTGAAGAATGTAATGCCCTGAAAGCTCTGGACTCAGTACTGCTCAACTTTTTCCCAGTGACAATCAATGCACCTGATCTGCTCAACGACAACAAAATGTTCGCAGTTTCCCCTATGCAACAGCCAGTAAGGCTCATTGATACGAAGAGATACAGATGACAGTAATGTCTCCGCTAAAGAGCTAGTAGCTTGTTCCATGGGTGTCTTGGATTTGGACCGAGTCTGTAGGTGACTTACGAGTTTTCTACATCCATGGTGAAAAAAGCAGTAGTTGACTCCATCATACGTACTTAGCATATTCATTCTCTCCAAATGATACTCCTTCAATACACAGGACACGTCCAGAGTCTTCCTCAGGTGCAAAGTTGTAGATGGGGTCATTCTGGTTGGACGTGATGCGGGCAGCATGGGGTGCACATGGGACAGCTTTGCACAGTTCATCTAGTGTTTGAGACGACAAGAAGGCATGCTGAGATAGGCGAGCGACATAACATGGACTCCATGGGATCTTGTCGTATATTGTGACTAGTATAATGGCATCTTCTTCGTTTGCGACACACTTCGCTCGACTTGATTCGGTGAGTTTCTGGGCCGTGCATAAGAAAAGAGTCTTTGACGCGGAAAGGCACTGCAAATAGTTTTACCAAGGTATCATATGCATTTTGGTCAGAATTGCGGGGTGTTCGGATGAAGGCAGCCGCTTCCATGGGGAAGCTATTCGTGTTGTCAGAGTGGAGCGTTCATCGAAAGCTTGATCCTCACTTCCAGCTGGAGAGCTTTATAGTATTGATGTCATCATGTAGAGTCCGGACCCCCGGAGGCAACATATCTGGTGCAGAAAACTGGCTTCGGCGAGTAGTTTTATTTGGTACTAGACTCAGAACGGCAGCTATTCGATCTTGGTCTTTGAGCAAGAAAGAGGACATTGTTGGATCTGCCCATGTCTCTTGGAGTGTAGATTTTAGATCTCGGATGCTGAAGTCACGTATAATGGCCGGACAGTGATGCGCATGTCAGCCTTACCTACATTCACTAATGAGGGCCATTTTCCTGTCTTCGGAAATCGTGGACCATTGCTGTTCAAGCTGGAGCACACTAGCCTTACTTTGTCCAGAAATCGCTTGCATAGCTTCCGCGACTTGGATAGGTTGAGATTCCGGACCAAAGTGCGACTCTAGCAGTTTTGGGAGGCTGACATCCATGACGAGCTCCAGGAAAGGGGAATTATCGTAAAAAAAAGTAGGCGATGACCAACTCCCGCGCGTCAGCCGCTTTTCCACTGTGTTATATATCTTGTCAAAATTGTTTAAGCATCATTCTCTCTTAGCCATTCAAGTATTCGTTTCATGATTCCACCACAGCTCATTATACCCTTCGGTTGCCTTGTCGCTCTTTCTTCTGCGCTCCCATGGAACGATCAACCTTACAACGTCAACGATGGCTCTGGTGTGAGTATCAAACCTGAATGTGTTTTGATCATTGAGTCATGAGGCGTCCAATATAGAATACCGACTGTCAGTCTAGTGGTAGATATTCAAGCAAGCCGAACGACATCCCCAGCTGTTCACTCGATACAGTTCTTCCGTCGGTTCAGGATACCAAATCTTCTTCCCTATCTCATGGGCTCGAGCACATAATATCTCAGAAGGATGCTAGAAGCGTTACCATCGATTTCTCAGGTTCTCCTGGTAGCCGCTCCAGCACTATCGATAACCTTGGACCGTCCTTTCTGGCCGATCACTCTGTCCACCTGGAAAGCCTTGGCCTCGGGGATGACTTCACTGATGCAAGTCACCCTCAAAGATCCAGCTCTTCAGGCGAGCCCTCGCACAAGCAAGTTTCTGGTGAAGCACTCACAGATGAAAGGGAACCCTTTGAGGATCACATCAAGGACAATACTCAGAATATTGGCCACGAAGCTGACAACATGGATTCGGATTATGGTGCTCATGGTGATGATTCCGGATATGTGGCTGACGATCATGGCAATACAGCTGGTAATCACAATAACAACAAGAACAATGGTGATAATGACCACGATTATGACAATGCCATCACCAACAATAAGGACAAAAGTGGACTTCAAATCGATCTGAGTAGACTCAAGTTTAGGCGTCGGGAAAATGTCACCGTCTCTGAGTCGCCCGTTGCTACCCCCAAGCCATCCAAGGTTCCTCCTGGTCATACACATCACGTAGACTTAGATGACGACGAGGGGGAGGAATAGCTTTGATTATGCACTTGTATCTATGCACTTGCCATAGTCCACTATTGATATACATTTTGATATACAACATGCATATTGCGGATTCAAAATTTGGGTGGCCATGATCCATCTGTTCCGCTCATGTTAGACACAAATTGATCCCAATCTGTGATGCTACGAGATTCAACATTAGCACGTGTCGATGGCTCCCTTTGAGGCCAAGAGAGTATGCCTTACTTGAAATCACTGGGTGCATTCGACCAGAGTGCAGTTATGTCCTGGCTCGCACTGGACAACTGATCGTTTATATTGAACGATAAAGATGACAATGACTGATCCTGATTGTAAAAAGCTGTCGGCACCTGGTCGTTACGGGGTGCTTCAGCTGAATCACCCATGTTATTCGAGGATGAATTAGGGAGGCCCTGTCCACCAGACATCGAACCACCAAAGGTCTGAAGCATTGATCCTGAGTTGATCTGTCCTAATGCAAGATGATTCAGACCCCAAGCATCAGGCCCCATTGTCGAGAGACCTGAATCTATGATAGAGGAGCTGAGCCCTGGGTCAAAAAATTGCGAATTTTTGGATTGTAAGAAGTGCGGTGCCGGAGAAAATGGTGTTGCAGGGCCCTGCTCCGACAATGATCTTGATCTCGGAATTGTTTCGGAAGTAATTTTCATCGAAGGAGTAATTGATGGACTCTGCAGCCATCCTTTAGCCTGGCGGGATGGTCTAGGCTTTTGCAGACGGGGTTGATTCAGTAAAATCGTTGGATCAGTTGATTGCCGCTGCCACGGTCGCAGGTTCTCATCTCGCTGACGCTTCGCGGAGACATATTTAGGAAGAGGTTGTTGATCTTCGTGATGTGTCGCGAGATCTGTTAGAATGTCACTAAGGAGGCTTCAGCTTTGCATACCTCTGCAATAGATATAATACCTACGAGAATCTGCCGGCTACGTGCCATCTGAAGAGCTGTGTTAATGGATGTGACGCTTGACTCATCAACGACTTACGTTTTTTCCATAGCTCGTAGTGCATCCATGCATCTTTGAATGTCTTTCATTTCTTTCTCGGGATCCGTTTGGAGACCCGCTCTACGACCGCCATACATGTGCAATAGCAACACAATCCCTGAAGCATAAGCAGATATCTATTGAGAAAAACACGTATTAGGCATTTCGAAGACGGCAGTAAAAGTGTCCACTCAACGAATATATTGGGATACGGGTATATCCACCCGGGACCCTTCGCATCGAGGAGGTGACTACATATACGTGCTGCATTTGTACATATCGCAAGCGATGGGAATGATAACGGAGTTGTTCTGTGAATGAAAGGGCGATGTATCTGAATCTGAAGGTAGTAAAATGTTGAATGAATAAATGCAGATTGATAAAGGAATGGATTGAGAGGTTGATTTGGATCCCATCGCACTGAGAAACCACGATTCAGTCAAGTTGTAATATGAAGAAGCAATACGAACAGTGATCTGGCAGGGAATCCTTCCACTTGTTCATGGATGAATCCAATTCAGTTACTACACGCTCCTCCCACTGATCCCCAATAAGACCTGTTAAGAGTTTAGACTTTTTGTTGGAATACAACGTCCGTAACGTGAAAGCAAGTATTTCGCAGAGCCGCAGGTGAAGGTTGAATGCAGTCACTTTGGATGGCTTTCCAGGAGGCTGTTTCCAACTCTGTTCTGGATCCTCGCACTCCCAATATTCATCATCAACTTCTATTGGAAGATCTGCATCAAAACTTAAGAATCAATGAGTAAGGGTAAGAGACGAGGTAGGTTCTGACACACTCTTCATCCTGTATTGCACAGGTTCGACCAACAAATGAACTTGTCAGCCTATCATAGGTGATAAGACACCTAAAAACAAAGAATAAATGAGTTCAGGTTGAAGTAGCACATTGTATTTATACCAGAAACATCGTTTCCAGAGTTCCCTGACTACAGTGGGTCTTTGATCACCCCAGCGTCGATGTGCTCCACGCTCCTGAGCAAATCTAAGAGCCAACGCCACCAGGTTCCAACCAGCCTGAGGGAGCGAGGATGCCAGTAGGTATGGAATTACCAACTGATTGGATGTTTATTTCTTCGTATAGCAGAAGGAAGTCGGCACTTACGCAGAAGTACTGTAAATCATACAAGCTGGCTCTATCAAGTAATTTATTCCTCATCAAGCGTGTTTGTCGAAAGAATTTAAAACCGCTTGAAAGGCCTGTTTTATCATTTAGAAGAGTAACACGCGGGTCGTTGGTACATCTTGATGCCAGTGCACAGACCATGAGGACAACTTGACCGAAACCTGTGTCATGAAGGTGTAGATCATTTGCGAGGTCTCGTTCAAAGGTTGGGCGATGGAGAAGGGGGGCATAGAGATTGAGACGTTGAAAATAGAGAGACACTAGATTGTCTAATAGATCCTTATCTGGAAACTCAAATTGGGGGAGGTCTGAGTTAACATGCTCAACCTCCCACTGCTTTTTGTTCAGTATAGCCCATGATCGATGGAAGATGGATAACTCACAGAACGGAGATCCCAGTAAAAAGGGCGACGAATGTTTTTTCCAGAAGAAATGTCAACCCCAGTTGTTTCAGTTTTGACCGCCGTCGCATGCTGCATCAACATAAACGCGCTGAGATGTGAAGACAATAATAGATAGGCTATAAATAAATAAATTGACTCACCTTGACTTACCAAAGAATCTGTCTTCAATGGTGTCTATGGCTAATTTGCTTAGTTGCCGGGACAAGCCGATATGTGCTAGATCCTCTTCTTCTTCTGAGTCTTGACTCCCCGGTGAAGCATGGAAAGATACAGAGTCCGGTAGTGTCTGCGGAGTGGGATACGGGAAATCTGCGACAGGAGTACTGCGAGAGTAACTGGGAGGAGTCTGTGCACTATTTACACTCTCAGGTGAGTTTGAAGATGCAGCAGATTGCTCAGTGTCGAGCTCCGGGCGAACCTGTAATGCCCAATTGAGTTGTTGCGGACGGAAAGGGAAATGCCGTACACGGCGGAGGACTTGCTCCAATTTGTCTAGACGGTCTTCTAAAGCTCGAATGTATCTGGATTGACTTTGAGAGCCAGGCAATCAAAAGAACTTGTGCTGGCCTACCCTTTCTCCACTTCTTTCTTCAGGTGAAATTACATCAGTGAGGACGAGAATAGAAATGAAAACTGCAATGAAGCACCTTGTTGGCATGTCTTGGAAAATCATGGGTGCATTTAATATTATAAGCAATGCAATTAGAGCATATCTTGTTGGGCATCTCGGCACTATTACCTAGGAGCGATGAGTATTGAATGCATGAAAAGGACTCCTCGCATCTTACATTTAACTAAGGTATGTAGTTAGAAATGGGGGGAAAGTTGATTAGGAGGGTACATACTCTTCTTCTGCCTGCAGCTGTCGCAAGCACCATTAAGACGGCGTCTTTTAACGTTGGGTCCCTGATGCTGCGCATTGCTGGGGCCATCGTCGTTTTCGGATGACATTGTGAAGGGTCCGCACCAGGAGGTGTATATAATTGACTGGTATCAGCAGTATTTGTTCTTGCCAAATACGCGTCTATCGTCGCCGGACCACGTGTTTACCACTAGTGGCGACGTAGACGTTGGTTGAAGGAATTTGCAGCCAAGAAGGATGTTTGCAGCCACGCGCACAAGCCTTACTCATAGACTTGTCAAGCCAAATCCGTATTTGTTCCGTTCTATTATCAGCTCATCAGCTCGTCCTTCTCGCTCTATATTGGCTTTCCGGCCATCGATTACTGGTTCCCCCGTTTCTGCATTTTCTACTTCTCTCTCCCGAGCTATGTCTGCTCACCATCTCGCAGAATCTACTGTGCGCCCAGAGGCCGACAAAGTCCTCCAGGATATTGCAGATTATGTCCATACTTATCAGATCGATTCAGAGCTTGCTTTTGAGACCGCTCGACTCTGTTTAATCGATACTATTGGCTGTGGCCTTGAAGCTCTTCGTTTCCCCGACTGCACGAAACTCTTGGGCCCTGTCGTTGAAGGAACCATTGTTCCCAACGGTTCGTCCTTCTAGCATCCGCTACCCTCCATTTATATTGGTCCAAACCTTTGCGTGTAGGTACTCGTGTGCCTGGGACTAATTACCAGCTTGACCCCATCCGTGGTGCCCTGAATATCGGTGCTCAAATTCGATGGCTCGACTATAACGATTGTTTCCTTGCTGCTGAATGTCTGTTTTCTTACCTCTCAATCTAGCCAACACTGATCTTTTACAAACAGGGGGTCACCCGTCTGATAATCTTGGTGCCATTTTGGCTGTGGCCGATCACCTCGCTCGCCAGGGGCAAGCCTTGACTGTCCGCGACATCCTTGAGAGTATGATTAAAGCACATGAAATCCAGGGTGGTCTTGCTCTTCTCAACTCGTTCAACCGCGTTGGCCTCGATCACGTCGTACTCGTTAAGGTTGCCTCCACTGCTGTTGTTTCCAAGCTACTAGGTCTTAGCCACGATCAAACCATCGATGCTATTTCTCAGGCCTGGGTCGATGGCCAATCCCTCCGTACTTACCGTCACGCTCCCAACACTGGTCCTCGTAAGTCTTGGGCTGCCGGCGATGCTTGTTCCCGGGCTGTCAATCTCGCTCTTCTTGTTAAGAAAGGCGAGAAGGGTCTTCCTTCCGTTTTGACTGCCAAGACTTGGGGCTTCTATGACGTTCTTTTTAAGGTGGGTGTATTTTCGAATTTATGACAAATATCGTATTTCACGTTTGATTCCACAGGGCAAGCCCTTTGAGTTCCAGAGGCCTTTCGGCTCTTACATCATGGAGAACGTTCTCTTCAAGATCTCTTATCCTGCTGAGTTTCACGCTCAGACTGCTGTTGAGGCGGCACACACCATTCATAACAAGCTCAAAGCACTAGGAAAGACTTCTGAAGATATCAAGAGTGTTAGGATCCGCACTCAGGAGGCTGCTATCCGCATCATCGACAAGCAAGGTCCTCTTGACAATTTTGCTGATCGAGAGTTTGTACCCCATGTAATTGATGTCAATATAATTATAATCTCATTCTTCCACCAGTCACGCAATCAACTATATGGTTGCTTACCCTCTCATCTTCGGTGAATTGACCTCTGATAGCTAGTGAGTCTTACAGATTCTGTACAAGTTATCATATCCCTCTTGATCTTGGTTTACAGTACTGACGCCTCTGCCGCTGACCCTCGTATTGATATCCTTCGTGCCAAGGTTCATTGTGTCGAAGACAAACGCTTCAGTGTCGACTATCACGATCCTGAGAAGCGTTCTATCGGCAATGCTCTTCTCGTCGAACTTAGTGACGGTACTGTCTTGGATGAAGTTGAGGTTGAATATCCCGTGGGCCACAAGAGGCGCCGTGCTGAGGGTACTCCTCTCTTGATCAACAAGTTCAAGAAGTCAGTATCTTTTTTCATAGCAAGAGTTCATGTAACGGAGCATAATCCCCTAGACATATCTCTTACCACTTTGATGAAGCCCATCAGAAGAAGTAAGTACTAGGCCTCACCTTGCCATCGCATTCTAGTCATTTGTCATAGGATCCTAGACTTGGTATCTGACGCCAGAATATTGACCCACATGCCTGTCGACAAGTTCACTGATCTGTTTGTTAAGGCTTAATACTGAATGATAATTGTCTCTAGGACAGTCTTAATACACAATGTTTTCATCTCGTCTCATTTATTTGCGATGATATATACTGGTTTTTTCTATGCTAATTCTTGGCAGTAGGGGAAACAAGGTTCTGTTTCCTTGAGTGCTTCTTCTTCTTTAATTTTGAAACACCTTTTTGGGCAGATGTCGCATTTTCCTTGTTTCCCAAACGATTGGCTGACCTAACAGGTTGATCAACTTTTGGCGGAGAGAGCTGTGGTTTGATTGATACATCTCGGGTGCCCGTCGAAGCACGGCGCGAAGGGCACTTGGTAGTTTTATAAGCTCGATTTGCATGATCATCCGACGGACCTGCCATATTAACTGCCTTGCGACCGGACAACTGTGCTTTGCTCCTGTTTTCCTTGTGGGTGTCGTTGTCATCCAGATTTGGGCATCCGGACCCTCCTTTTGTACTTGTAGGTGATGAGGTAGGAGGTCTGTGGTTGTCACATGAATTATTATCAATGATTTCTTCCTCGACAACGGATGACAGTCTGCGTTGAATTAGACGCGCTAGAGGAATAGAACGTGGTTGGTGCTGGACGAGACCGCGTCGCATCTCAGGAGAAACAGGGGATGGTGGGGTAAGATGAAATTTGTCCTGCGACAAATGATGCTTAGGAGATTGTATGTCACCATTGTGGCCACTAGAGCTGAAATGGTCGACGCCATTGTTATCGGGGTAAGGATAGGGAGGTAGCCGATGCATGACTTCAAGGGAGTCAGGGGTCGCGGAGCAGTTTCCAGGTTTTCTGAGAAGGGCTTGCGTCTGTACCTGCCGGGATGAGATGAGAATATCACGAGTAGAGTAGTGGACGGGGTATTGAGAGATGTTGACAGGATGACTGAGTTCGGGAGACACGCTCGCGACATAATTGTGCCGGAAGCGGGGTGACCACTGAGGTGAACTAGTGTCCGGAGGTGTTGGTATACCCTGATGCGATCCAATATATTCAAAAGTGCGAGTGTTGCGAGCAGGAAGGCCACGTGGGGTCTGATAAATCTGAGTGGGATATATGGTCCCCGGAGGCTGGTTGACTATGAGGGGTGAATCCCTAGCATCGTGTGAAACAAACGTAGCGCCAAATGTTCCACTTCTGAGGTTACCATGCCACAGGTCAATCCCAAGCCCAGCATTGTATGATTGAGTCTCCGGTAGGGATCGGAATGAATATGGGTAGAGCTGTATGGGTGAATCTCGCCTGGTAAGCTCATTTTTGTTCATTTTCTTGCTTTGGATGTCAGTGGTTTGATCCTTCCTAAACAAGTGATGGTCCTCTACGTATGTTCTCGCTGGTCGAACAAATTGTATGTCGCTGACATGACTGGATGTAGTTTGAAGCTCCGGAATTGATATATCAATGACATCCCGACTGTAGAGATTTTGTATGATGTGATTATGATGCAAAGCAAAAGGAGTCTCTTTCAAGTCTCGGGAAGATGATGCAGATTGCGGAAGAGATTTGCAGACTTGCCTACTCGACTGATGCCGTGAATGGACAAGTTGCGGGCTGTTCGAATCTAGTCCCCAAATCATGTGCGTTAGGTCTTCTCCTTCAATAACAGTACCCTCTGCACCCCTGACTCGGATGAATTTCAGAGTCAACATGAAAAGAGCGATACTTACGAGGGACAACGGGCGTAGGGCAAAGACAGCGGTCCGTGCAACGCAGGTATGGGTTTCGGGGGTGAACCTCTCCACTGGGTCCAACCTAAGTAGGATGCGTAACCATTAATCGACAGAGAGAAATACCTCAACTCATACCATGGAGGTCATTGTCATCAACAGTTGACTTGGAGCGTAAGAACACTCGTGGTACCTGATCTTCGTTCCCAATAATCACCACAGAGTCAGGGGAGGAAGGCGGTGAGGGCGTTCGAGGAACTCCGCCAAGAAAGGCATGGTCGCCTTGAAAGATATTTGTTTGAGTGATACCATTGGAAGCGAGAGAAGTATCGGAAGGCTCTGAATCCAGAAGCGGCTGCGAGTGATCATGGGAATAGCGTAACGTCTCTAAAGTTTCTGGCATAGACACGAGGCGTCCAGGTGGTTGTGCGATTCTAAAAGGCGGTGAGGTCTCCGGGAGGGACATAATTCTATCGTTGGTAGAAGCAAGATGGTAGGGCCTGCCACAACCCAAATGGCTATATATCATTGCACGTTGACTGTTTATGGTGTGATGCTGGGGAATATGACGCGAACGGTCGGAAAGAGATGCATCAGAGTCGATATATGCGCCAGAACAATCAGAAAAACGCGAAGAACAGAAATATGATGATTGAGAATCGTCTAAGGTTCTTTGTATGCACGGTGCATCAGAGCACGGAAGAATAAGAGGACTGTTGTCGACACGAGAACCAGTCTGTACACCTTTGTCGACATATGTTTTATGGTCTTTCATTGGAAGCGGTAGGAAAAATGAGGAGCTGAGGCGAGAAAAAGGTAAGAGGGAGAGAGCGAGATATTAATACAGGCAACTGACGTACGGATAGATAAGCGAGACGGGAGAATATATGCATACAAAAATAGGTCAGACAGCTATGATGCTTTTTCTGCCTTCTTGAAAAAGCTCGACAGCTTTGCCATTCCATTGACATTCACCTTTTTCAGCGACTCTACGCCCTGAGAAGCCTTAGATGCTTTTCGCTTCTTTTCTCCAGTTACTATCTTGGCCGGTTTGGACTTGCTAGTCTCTGGAAGAGTAGTCAAAGCTCCCGTCTCCACAGCAGCAGCTTTCAAAAAGGTATCGAGTTGCATAAAGCTGTTCAGGAGTCGTAAGCATTCACCCAGGCATGACAATTCACTTTCACTGACTCGAACGATGCGTAAAGAAGAGCACGAGTGTCAGGGGAAAGGTAATGACCGACAAGGTCGCATGCCGCCTTCAGCTGTCCAGCTGAGCAGTGTGAGATATTCCTTCAAACAATAGAAGATACTTACCTTTAAGTAATTCTTCATTTCCATCTTCCATTAAACCATCCTTTGCCAAATCCCGAGTAATGCTTCTTGAGATTTCCAGCAATTTGGGCTCAGAAAGACGTAGGACCTTGGAGCGCAAGTACCTCAGTGCTCGTTCCTGTGAGTATCGATATACTGTAATGTCTTCAGTGATTTCTGTGTTGGCAGGCAGAGAATTGTAAGCCACTATATTCTTGCTACTCACCACCTGCGTTACTGACCTTTCACATCACAGACATTTTTGAGAGCATTCCTTGTGCATTTCAACTGTGTAAAGAGCAAGACATCTTCACTTAGCACATGTCCCTCTTGCCTTGTTTGACATTGTTCCTGTATCACGATCACTGCTTCTTCTAGAATATCATCTGCAGGTCTGAATTGACCAGATAAACCATTGGGCTGTGACATGAAATTCGAGAGGCAATTCGGAACCACTTTCGCTAACAAGACTTACTGATTGAGTACGAATCAAGATAGGCAAGAGTAGGAAGACAGGATCCACAGGAGTCATGAGCACCAGTCTTCCGTCTGTAAGTAGACCATTGATATCAGAGACCTCCTTAGTCACCAGAAGATGAACTATCCACCAGAGATAACTTCATCTTCTATGAACCAAGACCTTGAATCCACGGGGTTCACCTTCTGAATTTCTAGGATCTGGCTTGATACTCCCTCTGCATCATCTTTAGCTTCTATAGGCAAGAAAAGGGTCGGATATCCTTCCAGGAAATCAGGTCAAAAGACAATGATATTCAACAAGGTCATAAACCTGTTCTTGGGTGTGGGAGCTGGATGAAAGGAGCTTGGTGGTCATGTGTAGACAACGTTTGGACTGCTTCTACAAAATTGTCAGGAATGGATACAGATCACGAGTAGCACCAATGACCTATGGGTAAAACACAGACACGAGTAGACATCTTCGGATGCAACGAGAACGATCGCAGACCAGTCAATGACCACACTGTTGTGGAATATTTGGACACCTCACATAGTTATTCTATGACTAAGTAAAGATATCGTAACCATTCTATCCTAAAGCAAATCTAAAGTAGTGACTGGGCCTCCAACAAGCAGAGAATACTATGTACAATCTCGGGCACAGTCTGCTTCGTGGTATCGACAGTAATTTGGGGATTCGTGGGTGTCTCGTAAATATCGTTAACGCCACTAAATCCACTAATTTCTCCTTTCCGTGCCTTAGCAAATAGGCCTTTCCTATCCGTCTTCTCACAATGCTCTAGTGGTGTAGCAACATGGATCAAGAAGAAGTTGGCACCAGAGCCACCGGTTTGAAGGATGGTCTCACGGGCGGCTTCACGACCGGCTTCGTGGGGAGCGATGGGAGCAGCAATGACAGCGGCACCAGCTCTTGTCAGCTCAGCCGCGACGAAAGCAATGCGTTGCAAGTTCTTGAAGCGGTCTTCTCGTGTATAACTGAGCTCTTTTTTGAAAAAATGAGTTCCTGCATTCTCGAGAGATGGAATGATGGTTCACCTGCTGATAGTTCCTGACGGACTGTCTCACCGAGAAGTAGACTCACACTTCGGCCGCCCTGCTCATAGAGAGAGACTTGAAGCGCTTTGGCAATCTTGTCTTTTCCAGAGTTATGTAGACCAGTGAGGAGAAGGACAAAACCCTGCTTATTCCTCGGGGGATAGCTTTCGCGGAGAACTTTAACAACAGCTCTGGAAAACGATATTAGAATAAAAAAGCAGGTGCATTAGTATAACACCCACTCATAACTGAACCAGTCTGGGATAGGAGCACCAGTACGTAGACGTCTTCGAAGCTCGGTACCGGAGATATCAAGAGTTTGAACACCTTTAGGGACTTCGTCAATCGGCTGGTATTCGTCCGTAGAAGGTAGATAAGTCATTTGTTGGAAAGGAACCATCTCAATCTGAAGTTCGTCCTGATATCTGCTGACCAAATCCTGAGCGTCATAAGGACCATAGAAATCCTTCCCATCAGAATTCTTTCCAGGTCCGGCATGATCACGGCCGACGATAAAATGAGTCGCTCCAAAGTTTTTTCGAATGATGGCATGCCATACGGCTTCACGGGGGCCGGCCATACGCATAGCGAGAGGTAGGAGTGCGAGATGTCCCATGCCATTAGGGTATTTTTGCATGATAGCCTCGTATACACGAACGCGGGTATAATGGTCAACATCACCAGGCTTTGTAAGACCAACGACAGGCTGAATGAGAACATTCTAGAGAGCTTTCAGAAATGTAGGCACTTGTGGATAGGGTGATACTCACAGCTCGGTGTTTGCGTGCTGCCCGAACGGTCAGTTCTCGATGGGCACGATGCATAGGGTTTCTCGTCTGGAAGGCGACGACACGGCGCCATGCGAGTTTTTGGAAATGAGTACGGAGTTCAGCAGGGGTATCTGGTGAGGCGTAAAACAAGGTTGAAAATAACAAAGAGTTCGGACATACATCGAAGTGCAACATAGTCAACATGCACAGGAGGCTGGATCACTTGGACCTTGCCACCCACATAGTATTCTTTAACATGTTTGCGAAGGTAGATCACAGAGGGATGCGCTGGGTCGTCTGCCCCAAACACTTGAATAGCTTCATTGACCTGATCAGGTCGATAAAGATCATCAACTATCGCAATGTCAATGCTAGATAACACCTCAGCAAGGCCATCACAAACCAGTGATAATAGCAAGCGCTTCGTCGTCTCGCGGATCACGCAGGGCGAGACGAACACCTGGGGCAATGGATAATCTCTCAATATCTTCTCTTGAGACATCAAGGGTTATAGGCATGGAAAAGAGGGTGCCGTCTGCAAGGCGGAGGTTTTCAACAACACTGTCCAAAAATGTTCATTGAATTTTTCAATACCTTTGTATAGACGAACTCACTTGTTGAAGTCGGCCTCGTTCATGAAGCCCTCCAGAGGGCTGAACCCTCCATTAATAATGAGCTCAAGGTCGCATAATTGCCGCTAAACCAAAAAAAGCGTTAGAATATCCGAATATGATAAATTAAGCACTCTCTAGTTCTTACTTCGCTCAAAACGATTTCTGGGAGAGAAAGCGATTCATCCCTTAGTTCATGGGCAATAGAGGCATCACGAGCAGTAAGGTCCTAATAGATCCTGTCAGGAGGCATGTCTTGATTAGATAATTATTGTAAGGCACCTTGAGGACACCACCATGAGGAGCATTTACCATTGTCAGAGTGTACCAGAGTGTTTAAAGTGTATGTGTAGAGAACCGTCAAAACCAATCTGAAATATTTATGCCATGATGAATTTAACCGAAGTCACCAAAGAATGGTTCACAATCACGCAATCGTCGGGAATACCTTCCAAAGCCTTCCAAGCCTTGGTAATCAGATCCCACGACGCCCGCGTTAGTTTAATTCCGACATGAGAGGCTAGTTTTGAGGATGAAACAAACCGCGACCGCTCCTAGTCAACTTGTAGAAAAAAACTTTCACTCACAAGTCATAAACGGTATGGAACGATTCAACCCAAAATCCGTCAGTATTAAATAAACCTAACTTACAAATGGTAAAAATACAGTGGAATACCAAAGATAGAGATACTACGCTCCCATGGTGATCCGCTTATGTCGGTCCGAACACAAGTTTCACCGGACCTAAGGAGGAGGAAATTTCCACACGACTCTGCCCTATCGGTAAAGCTGGTTTTTGACCCCAACCCACCCAACCAGATGCGCTGGAATCAGAAGTTGGCTGATCGAAAGATAACGTCCGTTGTCGACCTGAACCATAAAGATCATCGTACTTGCGATTCTCGTTACTCTTTTCTACCGATACGTTGTTTAACTTCGTCTGGGCCAAAAAAGTACCTTCAAACTTCTGGTCCATGACAACTGTGGTATTCGCCATATTATTCTGGACCGTGAAATATATGGGAAGGGGAGGTGTCGATGGATCATTGCTGACCCGAAGATTGACTTCCGCATTGAAGTTTATTACTTTCCCAGCAAATTGAGGTGTGCTTGAAGATCTATCCGACGAGACAAGTGTTATCTGAGCATTGATGTCACTGTCAGGATCATGTCAGAATCCACTTCCTTTAGGGAGGTGAGACTACAAGCACACCGATCACCAGTATCCAACGAGAGGTGGGTCGGAGACATACGACTCGTTGATTTAAGAAGCGTGATTGAAGCGTTGATAGCACTATCGAGATGTGATGAGTGCTTTTTCGTAGAATACGTAGAACCATGTACCCTCTGACTGTATCGATTATCAGTGATTCTGAAGCGTTGTATGTGCCACTGATATTTCCCAATCTATTCTTGACCAAAATGCATGATGCCCGGATGTTCTGTGCACCAGTAAGCTGATTGATAATTAGGTTCACACAAATCATACTGTTATGTTGATTGGCTGAGCAGCACCCTCGATGTAGACTCTTTGGAACTCGAGATGCGACAAATCCTTGAATAAGTGGTTGAACGCTGGCAAGTAAACATTGAAATTCGATATCGAGTCCTTATTTTTGAGCATTGGGAAAGCCACATGGATATCCACGGAGATCGAGTCCATGCTCGAGATATGATTGGGTATCTAGAATGTATCAGTTGATAAATTTGGAAAGTCGATGGAATACATACAAAAATTTCCAGACCACGATCTTCACCAGCATTATCATAACAGATCAGAGTCGAATTCCGAAGTGCCGGAGAGGTGGTTTGCAGGTGTACAGTCATATAAACATTGTTGTCTGAGATGTTGGGGTCATATTCAGCTGTGAAAGTGCCCATAACGTTCCTGGAGATGAGGGTAGCATTGGAGCGTACGGACACATTCCCCGTCGCTGGCATCTGTATTTCAAGTCTACAAAGACAACGATCAGGATAGAAATGATGGTCTTGTGGTTCACACACGTTGCGTTGAAAGATCTTATTGAATACACGGAGGTCGTGCTGGTCCACATGTTACACGACTGATTGTCTGGATGACGAACCGCTCCTGTGGCCAAGAAAAGATCGACTTGATTTACTAACAAGTTGGATACATTCCACGGGTCAGAATCGCTAGTTTTCTTCATTTTCTGAGGATGACGAGATAGAAATATTTCAACATAGTCGACGCTCCTGAGTGAGTACTCACTTTCACAATGATCGGCACACCGATTATAATCGTTAACAGTGCATAGGTCAGAAGTGAAAACAGAATCGCTCTCCATAACTTAGTTTGATGCCAGACTTTCGTGTTCTTGTTGATGAGCCTACGACTGTACTGCGCCTCGGATGCTTCATAATCGGGGAGAGTTGACAACGAGCGCCGGCGCCGAGCAACACGGTCGGGAGGGCGGATGGAGAGACCACTATACGAATCTTGCTTTTCATGGTCTTCGTTGACAATTATCATAACTCCAGAAACATGAGGGAAGGCGTGCTGAAAGGAATTGAGCCTGCTCAAGGCAGGAGAGAGAAACAGTAGAGAGGTGGAGCGCCGCCTTCTCTCCCATGTTGACACTCTGCCTAAACAACCAGTCGCACACAACAACGTGACATCCCTGCTTCTTAGTAATCAATATCAGCTTATACTATCCCACAAAGCTCCATTGGATTTTAGATACAACCATAACATGGCAGATATTTAGAAGTCAAGTCGCCGCTTGAATTGGGATGTCAAGTCACCTGACAGTTCAGTATCATCTCACTGTCTAGACCTGTCACATAGTCATGCCCTGCCACAATGCTGCTAGACATAGAAGAAGACCATTCATTGACCATTCATTCTGTGTTAGAATTAGCTACTATTGTAATATTGTTGAATATACATGAATTTCCTTGAAGGTGGTTGAGTTCAGGTTCTTGTACTACATTCTATATCATAGCCTTTGTGACATCAAATGAAATTTCCTTATTGTTACAGTCACTATCTCTCTTAACAATATTATGGACAATGGAGATGAACACACCTATTCACCTATAAAATGTGAAGTGGCTCAGATATTACCCAAGTAGTAGACAACTAAGAGATTTAGTTACATATTATCATAAACCACTCAATTTCTCTAAGTCAATATTTATTTTTCTTTTAATTATGTAATATCATTGGATCAGTAAACAAGGACAAATAATCAGACTTGTATAAGTAGTATACAACAAATAACAGGAACTCTAATAAGTTTTCTTTGTCAACTCTGACTTAGAGTGGAGTTAAGTCTAAGGTCACTTACTGTAATGATAGAGTAGTCAGGACGACCGCCTTATCACACTCAACGTTATGAGAGAACAAAGAGAACTCGATGGAGTCTCTTGGTGGATTGTGCTACCTACTTATACACATTTTCTATTTGTCTATGTGTATGCTTAAGTAACTACTGAACCTTCCAGAAGATTCCATTATGTGACCCTATCATGTGACCTGGTCATGTGATCTCATCTTATCTTATCTTATCTCTCTTTTCTATATTTAGAATCCTTTATCTAGTCCATCCAAGAATAGTTCTCGTTCTTCCCATCCCTCTAACCATACTATTTTTGGTTCAGGCAGGCAATTTATGACATTACCCCCCTTTTTAAGGTTCTTCCTCCAAAAGAGCCAGTTACTTCTTTTGTCCTGGAACTTGCTCCTTGTATCTCCTGATTCTGCTTATGTTTATAATGGAGTGGATTTTAACCGTTCTTAGTAGCTCTAATTACACCGTGTTGGTTAATATGACCCTTTTTACTTTGTAGGGTCCCACGAATCTTTCTGTCAACTTTTCTTCCATCCTTCTTCCTTCCATCTGCCATTTCAAGTCCTTTGTACTTAGCAGCACTAAGTCTCCTACTCGATATTCTTCCGCTTCTCCCCTTTTCCTGTCTGCTTGCTTCTTTATCTCTTCTTGTGCTTTCTTTAGTGCTGCCTGTGTCTCTTCCTGTATCCTTTTCATTCTTTCTGCGAATTCTTTTGCTCCCTCTGATTTCCCCTGCTTTCTCATCTCAAAGCCCATCCTTGGATTTCTCCCACTGTTTGCTCTGAAGGGTGATATTTTTGTTGAGGTGTTTACTTTGTTGTTGTAAGCAAACTCCGCTGTCCCCAACCATTCTGGCCATTGTTCCTGCTGATGATCAATGAACATTCTCAGGTACTGTTCTAGTTCCTGGTTGGTTCGCTCCGTTTGTCCATTTGTTTGTGGATGGAAAGCCGTTGACAACCTCGTTTCAATTCCTAGCATCTGGTTTAACTCCTTCATCAAGTTTGCCGCAAACTGTGCTCCTCTATCTGAGATGATGCTTTCAGGTAGCCCATGCAATTTCCATACATGGTCCTTAAACAGCCTTGCAAGTCTTTCTGCCAATGTTTTGTCTGTTGTCGGTATTGTAAGAGTTTGGTCCTTGGTAAGCGACCTCAGGCTTAACTCCACTCTAAGTCAGAGTTGACAAAGAGAACTCGTTAGAGTCCTCGCTGAGTTGTGTACGCTACTTATACATGTCCGATTATTTGTCCTTATTTACTAATTCAATGTTATTACATAATTAAAAGAAAAGAAAAAGAAAAGAAATATGAATATTGACTTAGGGGAATTTGGCGGTTCATGACACCACCCCCCTCTCAAGGGTCCTCGTCCCGAGGACTTCTTTTATAGTTCATCGTATGGGTCCTTTATGTTGCCCATATCCT
>Ga0153966_100276_pt1 | contig 25711 bp, 33 predicted proteins | sample TSFL050MetaG_FD_104738 | JGI IMG/M metagenome (GOLD analysis project Ga0153966, IMG submission 104738) | Attine ant fungus gardens microbial communities from Florida, USA - TSFL050 MetaG | ecosystem: Host-associated > Fungi > Mycelium > Unclassified | place: USA: Florida, Paynes | collected... | reverse complement strand
TACACCTGTTCTTCTTCATCGATTGAATGCGAGTCTTTGTGCTGAAAGGAGTATGAGACATGTTGTATTTTCTTCGATACATGACTGCTCACCTTGTCTGAAACAACTTGATCCAATGTCTTCACACCAATGTTCCTGCTGATGGCCCATGCCGAGAATACATGGCCTTGTTGGAAAATTTCTTCAACCTCTTCGAGAGATCGCCCGACTGTTTCTGGATACATGAAGAGGACGTGGACGAAAGCAGCAAAGTTGAAGGTTCCGAAAATGAAGTAGGTTTTCCACGCAATAGTGTCAAGCCCAGGAGGGACGGCGTATGCAAGGGCAAAGTTGAAAAGCCAGTTGGTCGCCTGATATATACGTTGTGTTTGGTCTGGGACAGCATGGTCAAGGAAAGCTTACTGTTGCCAAAGACACTGCCTTCCCTCTGATCTTCAATGGATACTACGGCTCCGCCTCAGTGCAATGCAGGTCATTGATAAGCGGGTCGTCCTTACCAACTCAGCGGGATATGTCCAGGAGACAGGACCCATGGTGATAGCGAAGCTGTCAAGTTCATCAATTCGTGTGGCTCGATCACAGGTTGATACCAGCATACCTGCAAACGAAGAAGTAAGAACAAACAATGATGGCTTTCGTTGCAGCGTCATTGTTTTCAACAACCCAGATCTCTGTCATGGAGGTCAGAGGAGGGGGGGTGCTGCAAACACGAGAAACATACGGTTTCCATCCACTGAACCCCAGTTCCCAAACCGCCCCTGCAGACCTCCGACAAGATAAAGCCAGAAACCCATAAGCAGTGTACCAGCGAGGATCATGGGCCTGCGCCCCCACTTGTCGATGTAGATAATGGCAGGAACTGTCATCGACCAGTTAATTCAAGGCGTCGATCTAACTGGACTGATGGCAACATACCAGTCAAAGCGACGTTGAGAACATATTGGACCGACTGAGGGGAGGAAAGCATTTACTTCACGCCAACCAATGCATAAGGGACATGAACGTACATCGGCGATAAGGTTACTGCGACGACCTGTCAAGCCAGCACCCTGGAAGACATAAACAATGTAATACCTAAAGATGGCGGAATAGGGAGATTGTGACGAGATGAAAAAACAACTCTTACATCATGACGTTCATTCCGGAAAGCTGAGACCACATTTGAAGAGCACAACCAAGGAAGACACGACGAGGGTTGCCACCCTTGAGCAGGTCAAGATAAGACCTAGAGCCTTCTCTACGTTCAAATCCGACCTGATGTATATCATAAGAAGGGAGAAGGAACGACAGGATGACGGTCACAAACTTGTTGCTTAATTTGCTCGTATTCAAGCACGACGAGTTCGTCATTCTTATTGCCTCCTCCGTGAAGATCTGCCAGAACCTGGAGGGCCTCGTCTTCTCTGCGAGACATGTAAGATACAGTGTTGATCTGTGTATTCCAATGAAAGATCGTACCGGCCGTGATCGAAGAGCCAACGGGGACTTTCTGGGAAGAAAAGCATACCAAGGGACAGGATGATAGCAGGAATCATTTGAAGACCCCAGGGAATACGGAATGAGGCGACGCCATTGATGTATGAACAACCGAATTGAATGAAATACTGGATCAGAATACCCCAAGTAATAGACCTGTCAAGTAACATGAAGTCGATACATAAGCGAGCGAGAATAACTGACCATTGTTGAAGGGAGACTATACGACCACGGATCCTGGGAGCGGTGATCTCCGATTGATATATGGGAACAACGGCGCTGGACAGGCCGACAGAAATACCGGAAATGATGCGACCAGCAACAAGCATACCGCGGTTCTGATTGGAAACTCAGATCAAGCAAATGAAAGGAGATGCGATCACGGACGACAGAGGCACATTGCAAGATAGACCCAATAACCCAGACCATACCAGCAAGGATAACGGTGGTCTTGCGACCTATGCGATCTGCTAATTGTGTCACGAGTAATGCTCCAACGAATGATCCTGCTGGCATTGATGCAACGATTGCTCCCTGGGCGCCACTACCGGGCTGCAAAAAAGCTTCAGCATCTGAAAAACGATGAGATTGAACAACAGCTCCTTACATTGTGGAACGTATTAAGATAGGCCTCGTTCTAATCGGGGTGTCAGATAGAGAGAAATAGCACAATTGACAAAGAACTCACGTTCAAAACGCCAGACATAGAGGAGATATCAAGACCAAAAAGACCTCCTCCGATGCAGGCAAAAGAGCCGACCACATACTACGACGACGAGAATGAGAATAGGTCATTGGGCTATAAAAAATACACACTGGGTTAGACGCGATTGCTGCGCTGTACTGTTGAAAGTCAGTCAGTGCCTTGAAATTACGAGGAGGAAGTACATCATCGGACCTTCATGGTTGGTAAAACCAAAGCCACAGAACTGAATGGTTGTTAAGATGGGATGCATTTATAGTTCTAGAATGATGATCCCCAAGGGGTGGGTCACGAGGAAGTAGATCGCATGACATGGAAACATTCCAAATCGAACGGAATAAGGTCTATAGGTTGGTTGGCCTCCCACTTATAATGAAATGCTCTACGAGAACGACAACCTCGATTATCCAGATAGCGGCAGAATCGTGAAGTTGGGATCAGAGCTGGGGAATCTGGAGAACTGTAATTGTCTCCACTGTGTGGGGAGGTGGGAGAAAAGGGGTAACTGGGCCTGACCATGCGACTGATCTTGATTTCACATGTACCACTCTGTCATATTCATCATTCACCAGTCAGCAAGTGATTACTGATAAGAGGACTAGGAATCTGCTTGGAATTGCTTCAGTAACTCAAAACTTCACCGCGAAAACATCCTACCGGATTAGCCCGCATTGACCATCTCCTGTTGCCATCGTAACATCCTCTGCTCGGTGCCTGATGTTCAATAGGTAATGTGGTATATGATACAAAATTGTCGAAAAAGTCACACGACAGACAATTAATCTTGTCATATGATTACAGATGTAAATTCTATGTGAGGCATATGACAGATACCCCTGCCATACAAAGTATACTGATGACGTACATCCATCGGAACCGCTTTGTGCCTCTTTTATGCGTGCTGCTTCCTGACTACTAAGACCCCTATTTTTTGTGAACTAGCGAGTTTTTGCATCAGTGAGTCAAGGCTCTCAATTTCGTAGAAAAGACTTCAAGCATGGACATAGTTAGAGCATAATACCCAGCCATTAAAATTTTATATCATAAGATAAATTACATAATGTTGGTATGATAACATGCAATTTCATAGATGAGTCCCTAGGCAATGTTCAAGACTACAGTTATGAAGACTTTCGAAGGTCAAAAGTACAGATGTAACATTTATAAACAATACTGGTGGTAATGTTTTATCTTTTTGATTATATACTTATGAATGGGTCTCAACTCTCTCAAGGAACGCTTTGACCCTCTTCATAAAGAAAGCCAACCAGGCGTGTGATTGATGACTTTGCAGATTGTATCTCCTTCTTTCCATGCAACAGAAATGACTCCAAAGAAAGGGAACTACATCTTAACAAGCTCGACTATCTGTGTCAAAATGGTCTTGAGCAACCAAACTTAATCATCGTCATAACTGATGCCAGTGTTAAACCAAATCGCTTCAGGCTGTTTCAGTTGCTTATGGGTGATGCAAAGGTATTCAAGTCATCTCATCCAAAGCTGCATTCGGGAATATCACAGCCCCAAATGCTGAACTAGTGGCCATTCGGTTAGGAATTGCCAAGGCTACCTCCCTTGATGTTGATCGCATTGTTGTCATCACGGACTCTCTTTCCTCTGCAAGAAAGGCTCTCGACCCCTCACATGACTCTAGTCAAGGCAAATCCATTGCCATTGCACACCTCCTTTGACCCTTTTTCAACCACAACAGCAACAATAAGGTAGAATTCTGGGACTGCCCCAGCAAAGCCAGATGGCACCTTCATGCTATAGTCAATCATGATACCAAAAGCACTATTGTGCCCTGTACCCCAGCTCAATTCACCTTGTTAGATGCCCTGAGGGACTAAATCAAGCAAGGCATGCACTGATCAGTGGATCACCACCTTCAACCATGGCCACAACCAACTCTTACAACTCAGAATTAACAAAAAGAAGCATATCCAACCATCATACATTGAAGGAGGGGGTTGGCTCAATCATATCGGGTCCTCAGTATCACTTTCCGCTAGAGCTATTCTGAACCATGCTCCAATTGGGGAATAAGGTTCTTCCCTCGAAGCAATCTTGCATGCCCTTGTAGTCACAATAGGGTCAAAACCCAAGCTCACATCCTGAACGATTGCAGCCATTTCACCTACAAAAGCGACGATCGCATGGTGATCAAACACTTTGTCCTGTTCTTAACGGACAACCTTGGAGTGTTTGCTTGGTCAAGTAACATCACTTAACATGGGGTGCTATCATGGAGTCACCGAGTACTGCTCCCTTCATTCCTGTTTTCTTCCTCTTTCCCTCTTTTCTCACTTCTCTTGTGTCTGGATCAGTTGCGAGTGATCTGGGTTTTGCTTTACATTTCTCGTCAGATTTCTCTTTGTACTTTTGGCTGCGTATTGTAGGGTACCAGGTAAAGTACCGCGGACTGCGATCGAGCACCGCGTATGAATTAAAAAACTTATGAATGTGATCGTGACTGTGACGAGACTAGTACACCATGTGATGTCAGGCACGCTTACCTTGATCCATCATGTCAAGCAAGATGGTTACATCCATTAGCCGCTTAATCCTCGTCCTTACGGTAGTCTTTGCAACAACGATAGAAGGTGAAAAATAGTAACACAAATTGTTGATCTTTGTTGATCTTTATCAGCAAATTTTATGCAGTTTAATGCATTGATCTCGCGTCAGGCCAGTAGTGGTGGATTGGACCCAAGCACAATCCCCAGCAAATGTCAATCTTCCTGTCTTGTTACCAATAGTTTAAATAACGGGGTGCGACTTTTTCCAGTTAATATCAACCCATGCTAGTGACTCAGTTCATCTAGTCTTGCACAACGGTCACCTGTGAATGCAGTACCGAGATCAGCACAGGACTAATGTCATGTTTACAATGCTTATTGACCATAGTTGGAGACTCCACTGCCGTTTCTCAATGCCAAAACACTTATGACAGTGAGTCGATGATAATTACTTTAATGATTTTCTTTTCTAACATCTATATAGTTTATGCTCAGGACTGTGATTCCGCTGGACACATGGTCCCCAACTTTACATGCGCATCCGGCAGCTCGGGAGATGGAGGGATATCCAGTATGAGTGGTGGTGACTCATCAACCGGGTTGGGCGCAACTTCATCAACCTTGATTACACCAACTCAGAGCTCCATTCCTACATCATCGGACTCGAGTAGCTCAGATGGAGAAGGAGGTTCTGGGACTGCTACCGATGGCGCCATGCAATCACCTATGAGCAGAATCATGGTCCTCATTGGTGTGATTGCGATCGCTGTCAACATAGCTTAGCTGCACTGTTTATATCCTCATCTTAACCTTTTGCTTTGCTTGTGCTCTGGATTCTCACTAGACTCGAGGAAAACGAACCGAGCAAGGTACCAAACGCCCCCGCCATGGGCATGGCATAGGCTCCTTCATCAATGGAAACCATGGCATTACCAAGCAATGCAAAGCGTCGAGTCAATGACGACATTGAGATGTCAGTCGAAGCATGGCTGACGGAGAGTGTTGGTCATGTGATACTCATTGTATGATCCATATAATTCCTTGCTTCCTATCATCTTTCTCATGACATCCCCTGTAGTTCTGGGTGCTGTTTCAAACGGCATTGTCAATGGTGCTGCCAATAAGCACCGTCATTCCAATGAAGGCTTCAGCACGCGAGTTATTCACGTTGGCTCAGAACCCAACCCTGAAACTGGCGCCGTTGTCCCACCAATATCCTTAGCAACTACTTACAAGCAAGATAGTATCGGCATTCACAAGGTAATCATATGTCTCCAAGTCATTGTCTAGAATCTAACTTGTGTACAGGGTTTTGAATACTCTCGTTCCTCAAATCCTAACCGCAATGCCCTAGAGCGCACGCTTGCCTCGCTGGAACTAGGTGGAGGACATGCACTTGCCTTTGCATCCGGCTCCTCCACAACAGCCACCATCCTCCAGTCTCTTGGTCCGAATGTCCATGTCATCAGCGTTAACGACGTTTATGGAGGTACATTTCGATACATGTCTCGTGTCGCTCAGGAAAACCAAGGCTTGCAAACGACATACATGGACCTAGAGGATTTGAGTGACGATGGTAGAGAGCTTTTGGCTGAAATTCGGCACAATACCAAAGTAAGTGTTCAGCCATCAACAGATGTTGAATTCTTAACCCCATTCGGTTAAAAAAAAGCTTATTTGGATCGAGACGCCCACCAATCCAACTCTTCGCCTGATATCCATTCCCTCGATTCGCGCCCACATATCCAAACTAGATGACCCCCCTCTGATACTCGTAGACAACACTTTCCTCTCCCCGTTCTATTCTTCCCCTCTGTTACTTGGAGCGGACGTTGTCCTACACTCTCTCACAAAGTATATGAATGGGCACTCTGATGTTGTAATGGGCGCCCTCATTCTTCCCGATACCCCTATTCATACGGGACTGGTAACTAAGCTTCGCTTCCTCCAAAATGCAATTGGTGCAGTCCCCTCCGCTTATGATTCGTGGCTCGTTCAACGAGGTGCTAAGACGCTTGCTCTTCGGATGAAGGCACATGGCACTAATGCGCTTGCAGTTGCACGTGCACTCAGAGATAGCCCACTTGTTGAGGATATCATCTATCCTGGTCTCGACAGTCATCCACGACACCACATTGCTTGGGAATCACTTTCACCTCATGCCAAGAAATGGATTGAGGGGTTACCAGAACATTTCTCCAGCACCACAGATTTCCCTTACTCTGGTATGATTTCGTTCCGCATCAAAGGTGGACTTGAGGCAGCAAACAAGTTCTTAACTTCGACTCGCTTATTTGTATTGGCCGAGAGTTTAGGTGGTGTAGAAAGTCTGGCAGAGCACCCTGCCAAGATGACCCATGGTAGTATACCACCTGCCGAGCGGGAGAAGCTTGGCATCAGTGATGGACTTATTAGGCTGAGTGTTGGTATAGAGGACGAAGATGATCTCGTCCAAGATGTATTACAAGCTTTGGAAAAGGCTGCGAGACATTTGGCATGATTAGATTGAATGATGGGTCTATCTTGTTTGATACCCTACTGTGTGACCAGTTATGATCATTCATGTAATATGTACCCCTAGTCCATTTGACATATTTTTCAACTATTAAAGCGTTCCAACGATTATTGTCAGTAAGAATGTATACAAAAATGTCCGATCTAATTGGGGTTCAGGCGGCTCAACAATTTGGCTGAGGCAAGCTTCTAGCGCCGTAAGGTAGTGAAGCCTGGACTTACTGATATGGGAGTTCGCTGATCTACGGAATTTAGTACTTATAAGAGAAATACGTGTATAAGAGGAAAACAGTCATAGAGTGGGAGTAAACCCCAATGTTAATATTGTGAGTTTGAATCAAGAAAAACTTGCGCTGACAGACGCTTTTAGTCTCGGCAAGCATCGCCGAATCTTAGACATAGCATGTGCATTATTGTTCTCTTCTTAGTTTCATGTACGTGCAATGGAGGGTTCATATGCGACGGCGAAGGACCGCAATAGGATAAGTTGCATCTTGTTTAGGATGTATATGATTTCGCTCCACTGAACAAGTGCTTCGATGAGAATTTGAGAGGGGTGTTCTACGACATCAAGTTTTACGACAAATCTTCGTGTCCCATAGCTATCTTCGGTTAAAATAGATGAACGGATTAGTTATTGGAGGACAGTCATTGGTTGCATGCTGATAGTAGATAAATGATCAAATCTTGTTTCGGATTGACTGTTTATATCACTACCACAAGAAGTCTACTGCTAAGACACGGTCTGAACCATAGTAGAATGGAACGTGCATCGTAACTATGTATGGAAAGCATCATCATTGAACCAACCCTTTTTCGACTGCTAACCTTCACCACACTTGATGTATGTACTACTTACCTCTTCGAGGAAGATGTTATCATGGCCAATGCTTCAACACCTTTATAAACCGTAGTACCACCCATCATCTAGCAGTCTAGAGACTCATGGATACAGTCACTATCAACATTGCTCAATTTAATGATGTGTATCAAGTCAATGAACAGAAGATTCAAGTCGATGGAAAGGAAGAAACCATTGATGTGACCAAGTTCGCAGCTTCTTTGGAAAATGTTACTTCCAAGTGGGACACAAGTTCCAATGGGACCAAGGATGGGCTGATAATATTCTCGGGTGATGCGTTTTCTCCCTCTGTTGAGACTTCGGTCACTCAGGGACGACATGTGGTGAGTCTTATCATCTGGATTCTTGTCTTGGGAACTTGAGATCGGATAGCCACCTATTCTCAATGCGTTAGGAATCAATGTTGCTTGTGTTGGTAAGTATGATACCTAAGACCATAGCATTGATGTTAACATATGGATAGGAAACCATGAATTTGATATGGGTATTTCAGTCCAGACTGGTGCTGCATGTGGAAAAATATTCAATTTTCTTGTTTTAGGGGTCCCCCAGACGATGGAATTAATGAAGGAAACCAATTTCGTACGCATCATCCCACCTCCAATCTTTGAATGCAGACATAACCAGAATATCAGCCTTGGCTCCTCAGCAACGTTATCGACACAAATACTGGAACGGTCCCGGAGGCAATGAAAGAAGTACACGTCATAGAAACGAAAGGTATCCGCGTTGGATTCGTGGGGTTAATTGAAAAGTGAGTGTGTCTGCCTTTGGTTACTCTAGGGTAACACTTTTGCATAAGGGACTGGATTGACGCGGTTCGCGGATGGCCTGATAATTTTGAGTATCAAGATTTCGTGAAGATTGGCGCAAGTTTATCCGCTAAGCTTCGTGATCCTAATGGTCAATATAAATGTGACTTCGTCATTGCAATCACTCATTGTCGGTGAGTTGTTCTTATAATTATTGTTATCATCATATTTATGTCTCCAGCGTCTCAAACGTTAGTCACTGTCAGTTATCGGCTTTTCATCACTTTGAATGTTCCTATAGGATATCAAGCTCGCCAGGGAACTCAAGGCTCTCTCGCCTGCTTCTCAAGCAACTCAGGATATAAGCTCTCAACAGGGCGTTGACCTACTCTTGGGTGGCCATGACCACAACTACTTTGTTTCGAAGGGCGTTACAGACTGGGTGGGATACAATTTGGATACGTACAATGCGGATGCTGCGGATGATCGAGGAGACGTACTTATCGTGAAAAGTGGAACCGATTTTCAAGATTTAAGTGATATTTCCATCACCCTCAAAGATACTCCCTCAGGAAGTGTCAGGAAGAAAGTTATCTCGGAGATCACAGGTGAATCTATTGAGTATAATCACTTACGACTTCTCAAAAATTACCGTTAGGCAAGCGCATCAGTACTAGGGGATCTTTCCCAGTGAGCGCAGAGGTCAAGAAGGTCTTTGATCAGGAAATCGGCACCATCAATGCCGCCTCGAAAGAACCGATATGTAGAACCGAAATAGAGCTTGACGTTCGTTCCAATTCCGTTCGTACTCGTGAGGTAAGTTTCTTGGTACCATTATCTCTCGATGAATGTTTTGTCTAATGCGAAGGTTAAGATGCCAATTGCGAACTGGATCATGGACTGCATAACACCTTGCTATGATTCGGCACTCGTTAGGCTTGGCTACCCAAAAGCAGATATCGGCATTATGAATACCGGCGGACTACGAGGAAATGGGGTATACGAACCTGGTAAATATTCATTTACCCTTCTTATGCGATACAAGATATCTTAAGCTCCAGGCTGTAGGCGTTTTTACTCTTGGCGAACTCATGACCATTTTGCCATACCCTGAGACTTGTGTTGTCATTGTGATCACTGCTGCTGACCTTTTCCAAGCAATGGAAACAGGTCTCGCCCAATGGCCTGGGGACGTGGGGCAAGTCGTCTAATTATCAGTATGGCATCATTTTCCTCTTATCCGTTTTACAGATGTTTCCCAGCAATATCAGGATTTAGGGTCTCCTGGGATAGTAGTAAACAACCTGGACAACGCGTTCAAAGGATATGGTTGCTCGAGGACAGCCAGGAACTAGGACCCGACAAAAAGCCCATTTTGGTTGACAAGGACGAGATTTTTCGTACGAGCGATCGTGAATTGGTATTGGTGGCTACAGAATATGTGGTGGAAGGAGGCGATGGATACAATTGTCTCACTAATAAGAAAGTTCTCATTTCCCCTGAGGGTGGTCAGATACAGAGCTCAATAGTCAGGCAGAGCCTATTGGGTGAGGATTATTATTATTTTTTCAATTTTACCTGCTTAGGAGAATCTTCATACAAGGTCATACCTTCATCAAGAACGAACTTGGGAAGAAGCCTGAGGCCCGGAGAGGTACTTCGAAGGGGAAAACATCCGAAATACTTGCTGGTGTAGAAAGTCGTTCCAAGAGTCTCGCTTCGCTCCTACAAAAACCAGAATTGAGCTCTTTGAAAAACCCTTTTGGAGTCATGCAATCATTCTCTCACTCATTCGACACTGTGCGCCAGACTACACAAGAGTATATTAACTCGTTACAGCCTGTCGACTTGATTTTACAACACTTGGACAAAAGCGCCTCTCACTCTGTGGCTCTCAGTGAAGAAATGGGGCCGGTGGATTGTTATCGGCGAACAAGGGATAAGGTCTCGGGTAAAGATACGCCCATGATCAATGATGACCAGGATGCAAAGGAAAGCCTTCCCGTCATCCACCCTGTTGTGGATGGCAGGTTGAAAGATGTCGCAGGAGTTGCAGTATAAGTCCAACGATTTACCAAGTATCGATGTACACCTAGTTCCTCTGCAAGGGGAACCCAAATCATAATATGAGGTAGCAGCATCAAGTAACTAACGTCGGAAGTTATCGGACCCTTGTTGCTCGACGTGTTACAAGTGGTCACCACATAAATAGTCAGGACGTGGCTGAGTTGATTGTACTTTATCATGATCAGTTAGTTCTCTGGATGCATGTGCGACAAATCTTGAGAAAGTTCCAAGACACTTTGATTAGTGACTACAATATCCTGAAAACTTGCTCAGTGTAACCATGTAAATTTGTGAATCATAAATTGACCCTGTGTGGTTCTACTGAGCAGCGGGCTACCAAGTCTAGGTTACACACTATGGTTTGATCACTGTTCATGGACATTTTCATCAATGCACTATCAAACCTATTAGGTGAACGTACTGTCTGTACCCGGGAAGATGTCTGTATTTATTCGTGCCTTTTATAAGTAAAATCTTGAAGCTGTATATGTGCAATTTAACATAAATGAGACAACCAGAACACCCCAAAAAGTGCCGGGAATGCAGGCCATGGTCTAGCTTTTTGGCAACCGGAAAGATTGGGCCAAACTAGGAAATAGATGAAACAAAGTGCTCTTCGAGTATCGCGCTCCTCTATTTTTCATCTTGACACATGTCAATCCTCCACCCTTTTCCTGGACTTAGCAGACAGGAGAGAGGTATACGGACGAGTCCTGCAATCTGAACAGGATACAGCTACTTATTCCCCAGCAGACCCAGAGTGCCCATATGGCGAGACAAGAGATCATTCAACCCTGCTCTACCTACGAAAAGACACTGCATTGCCTTATGCAAGATATCATAAATACTATATCTACCTGACCTTCTCGGCACCAAGGATGGCATAAAAGCCATGGCATCCTTCCTAGAGAAATCTTCATAAAGAATGGCCGTTCCTTTCCGATGCAATCCACACCCCACATCGCAGACAGGTCCATTACAGGCTTCATGGAGACTGAATCTCAAACCCCCAGCCGATGCGAGTCATAGAAATCATTCCATCGTCGAACTCCCTACATTGTCTATCAATATGTACAAGTACATCCAGCTCCAACCTACATAATCTCACATAGGACCCGTTTCCTTCATCACCAACATTCATACCTAATTTGGAACGACTGCAGATGACCTATGAAGTTCAGGTTAGTGGTGTATCTCACCTACCGCATCTTAATACTTGTTGTGGTCTATCTATACAGAATGCCCTCTTTCTCTCTCTATCTTGACACGCGTGACGGAACTCCAATTCATCGAAAACAACCACTGTCCTTCCACAATTGGTTTGATATAGTTTTCAGCATGTTCACTTCTATCTTAAATCTTCGAACTTATCAGGAGTGATTGCGACACTACACGTCATAACTTTTATTTACGTTGCAATAAAAAACACGGAACTTCGATCGTTTCTCGCTTCGAGGTGTCTTGCAAGGCTTCGCCAGCTGGGGCCAGAACACATGCTGACTTCTCCTTCTTACAATTTATCACACGGTATGCTCGAGAACTTGAGAACCTGTCATCACATGGGCAATCACGTCTTTTCTGCGTTCAACTCCGCTCTAACTCTCTCTCACAAATATTATCTCCACATTTCTATTCGACTCCAAATGATCAACCGGCCCTCGCCTCTCCCCTTGATCCTCCATATCTAACATACATCACAGACTTCATTCATCTACGACCATAAAAACACAGAAATTGAATATCAGTCTTTTTCCTCATCTTCCCACCTGGAGAAACAAAGAATGCTAATTTTGATACCATTTCTCATTGTACCAAGATTCCTTCTAAATAGCTCTGGAGCTTACGCTGCCACGCTTGGCCACTTTACGGCAGTATCCTTCCCGCTTCAAGATATTTTTGACAACCAGGCTGCTTCTTCCAATGGGTCTGCAAATTTTGATGGCAGAGGTGGAAGTTTTGATAGTAGTCTTCTGCCTCCTGGGCCTTTTGTCCATGATAGCGTTACTGTGAGTACCTAAGTCTCTTTTGTTTGTCAAATATCGACTAGATGTTAAGTACGAGACACCGTCTACATGGGGCACGAGGAATGACAACGTCATAGCTAATGGTCAAATTATCAGCATCACCCCTATGTTTGTGCATGAGCTGCACTTTTTATATGCTGGTGATGCTTCGGGTGGCGAGTTCGGCAAAAGTTTTACTTTGAACTTCGATGATAATTCGACACAGGTTCTTCAGTGTGAGTTCGAAATTTAGTCACAGCTTGACTATGACAATTGTTCCGGGCAGAAGTTGTTGCGAAGAATTGGTGGAGGTGGCCTAACTTGAACAAAGGCGAAATCCGCACGTGAGTATGTCCTGCTCTTTCGCAAATCATGATTTATGTTCACTAGGCGTTACCACTTTGAGTCGAATGGCTTAACAAAGAACTTCAATTCGACTCAAATTTTCCAGTGGTCTACCGCAGTTGCATCCGAAGCAAAACTCCGATCAATCACTTTACCACTGAACAACCCAGCACATCAGCTTCACCTATTCGCGATGGCTTATACGCCCTCCGCTGTACCATCAAACACAACATCTTCTACTATTGTGGCGCAAAAGACCACACCTGAATCTGAGGTCGTCATTGCAGTCCGTCGTGTACGATTTACGACCAAGTGGGATCTCATCCCTTCATCATCTGGTCCATCGTACAAAGCTCAGATTGTTGAAGTTACGCTTGCAAACATCCTTCCTACAAGTACACAATCTCAAAGCACATCGATCATTTCAAACTACTCTATCACAATTACCGGTTCTGGAATCACCACCGTTCGCCCTGGATCTATTGTGCGATTGGTACCTGGTGATCAAGTTCGTGCTGATGTCCTTGTTATGGGTGCTATTTCCGGACGAAATGCATCAGTGGAACTGAGAGATAGTAATAGGAAGCTTGTTGGGCGTAGTGCTCGGTGGTCTGTAGAAAGCCTAGTTGAGACGTGGACGACTGAAAAAACTATTCTCGAAAAGCACGAAGCACCTACTTGGGTAAGTTATTTATTAATCTTCAAGTAGTGAATCGGGTACTAGTGCAACTTGTTTCCAGTGGAAGAAGGCAAAATATGGCATATTGTGAGTACTTCGCCATTTACACAGCGATATTGAACGCTAGTCACGATAAAACCAGTATCCATTGGGGTGTATACAGTTTTCCTGCATGGGTAAATCTCATAACCAAGAGGGATGCGAAAGTTGAGAACTGACGTACTATAAATGAGTAGGCTCCCAATGGCACATATGCGGAATGGTATAAGTGAGTCAGCATCACTCCCCGTTGATACCATCTCGTTCATCGCAACCTCGAAAGCTGGAACCTTCATAATCCGCCAAATGCGAGTAGCCCAGTTTGGAATCATCATTTTGAAACTTTCGGACCGGTGAATTGTGCAGCTTATGATACTGGTTAAATTTCATCATGAATGCGAACTTAGAACATCATTTACGATGATTTCATCGCCAATTTTACAGCATCCAAATTCAATGCGAGTTCTTGGCTCGATTTAATTGAGAAAGCAGGAGCCAAGTACTTCGTATTTGTGACTGTATGCATTTTTATTCTCCATCTATGCGTGCACTTACATCTCACCAAGAAACACCATGACGGATTCGCCCTCTTTGATACAGGCAACACGACCCACAGGAGTAGTGTACACCTTGGTCCTCGGCGCGACTTCTTACAAGAACTTATGGAAACTGCTAAAAAAGAAAAACCGAACTTGCATCGGGGAACATACTATTCATTACCCGAATGGTTAGAAACCATATTTCATTGTTCATTAACCTATTCTGATGTCATGTTACTTCAAGGTTCAATCCAGACTCGTTCAAATATGGGTTCGGTTCCTGGCCGGGTGGTCTAGCACATAACGCTTTCAACAGTAGTGAGATCGAGCCTTATACAGGAAGGCTCAATATCAGTGATTATATCGATGATTTGCAAGTTCCTCAAATGTTGGATCTCGCCACAATATACGACACTGAAATCATGGTAGGCATCTCGTACGATTCATGATTTTTTTTCCCCTGCAACTTGTCTAGTGGTGTGATATTGGAGGACCAAACAAGACCTTGGAAGTTGCTGCCCAGTTCTATAATCATGCAGAAAACCAAGGACGCCAAGTCACGCTCAATAATCGTCAGTATAAATGAATACATGCATCCATGGTTGATGGACCAACTGAACGATGTGCTCAGGCTGTGGAGCTGTCCCCGATTTTGATACTCCAGAATATGCTACGTTCGGTGCAATCCAGACCCGTGATTGGGAATCAAATGAGGGAATGGACCCGTTTAGTTATGGACTGAATTCAGCAACAAGTGCGACCCAATACAAGAATGGGACAACGATCATTCAGACTCTGGTTGATATCGTGTCAAAGAACGGGAATTTGTACGCATTGTTTCATTCTGAGTATTTTGAGAGATACTTAGAAACATAGCTTGTTGGACGTTGGGCCAAATGCCGAAGGCGAGATTATTGCACCAATGGTCCATAATTTACTTGATGCTGGGAAATGGATCAACTATGCAGGGGAATGTGTGTTCGACACCGTGAGTATTGGGTCTGTCAGGGTTGGGCAGGGCTGATGCAATTTTGGCAGGATTTTTGGTTTCAAACTTCTCAAGATTTGCTCCCAGCGGGTTCAAGTCGACCCCCAGCTCGCTTCACTAGGACCGCAACGACCTTCTGTGTTATCACCTTCGATCAGCCGACGGGTGGCGAGTTAACCGTACAGAAGCGACTTCCTCTTCTTCCTGGTGATAAGATATTCCTCATGCACCCAGATCCCTCTATCATGCACACAGAACTTCAATGGAGCGTCACAGGTGGCGGAAATACCATCGTACAAATTACAGACGAGCAAGTCAAGGGTGTGCAGGGCGCTTGGGCATTCCAAATTCAGTTCAATGTAGCTTAGGGAAATGAAATTATGCATGGTAAAAAGTAATCAAATACAAGCGACTATCAATTCCATTTGTCGTCTTTCTTGTCAATGTGGCGGCTACTAAAGTCAGACTGATAGGTAGCCGGTCCAGCAACAATGTTCTCGTCGCATACTGACTTGTCATCCAATGTAACGAAGATAAAGTTGGTGCCTGTGTTTGCAACCTCGCGGGGAACAATGAAGGTACCATCCTTCTGTAGTTGCGTCTTAACCTCCTGCAAGCCGGTTTTGAAGACGATGAAAAGACTTCTGATTTCGCAGTCTTCGACACCAGGGAACCGAACTTGCCCCCATTGACCAGGGAGAAGATAGTCGATTATCTCAAGCCGAGGGAAAGGGTTGAGAGATTGGGGAGGGACCAACTCAACATTCTCGCGTGGACAAGCCTCAACATAATAGCTGAGAGCAGTCCAGGCCTGGCGGGGGGTGAGTGATGTATCAAAAGCCATGTTCCAAGGGTTTTTTTCAAAGAGAGCAGAATTAACCCAGCCAGCCTGTCGAGATTCGACACTGAGAATCATTCCATTTGCCATTCCGTATTCTTTATTTTCCAACAGGCGAATTATGCCTGTGTAAGCAGCGGCAGCAACAGTCGAAATATCTAAACTGGTCCGGGCAAAGGTTTTTGGGTCTTCAAGGGGACTAAATCTGTATCGTCAACAGAGTAAGAGAATGGATGTCAGCCACTCACAATTGGTAACGACATGGATTGACTGTATCAGTGCCAGATAACCGGATAGCCTCGTAGAAGAAATCAGTGTGTGCATACACATGTTCTTTGATCTGCGTGAAGCGACCACGAGCAAAATCAGGGAATCCAGCTTGGCGGAATGTGTTTTGATCAAATTGTCCAAGATTTTTTTCATAGAAAGCGCGCTCCAGCTGGGAGACAGCGAGCTGGAAGTTGAGAACCATTGTGTCAGAGTCTCCATGGCTCCAGCGGGGAATGACTTTGGCTGGAGTGGCAACAGTCAGAACAGGAAGCGTAACAGCGAGGAATACAAATAAATGCATGATAGAGACAGGGTTGTGGTTGAAAAGTATACTACTGGGCTTGTCTAGAGGGTGTGGTAAGGACCGTGAGCTGTAGGAGATAGATATAGATGTCAAAATGGAAAGTCGAGAGCAGATGCTTGTCTCTTATATCTCCAAAGTTTGGCCTCCAATATTTACCGCTAGGCCAGAAATAGTTGCAGTGACCTCATTTCCAGATGACAGTACTTGAAGATCACGTGGAATCCGCATAATGAAATGCTCAATGACACAAACACTCAAATTGGTTCAATCGGTTCAATCGGTTACGAGCGTATGCTGAAATGTGGGTTCAGCATACCCAGACGTCTTAAGCTCCGACCGTAAATCTGATAGCCATCGTTCGCGGAGGATTCCGGGGTTTATCGACTTTTGTTGGCTAGAACAACTCGATATCATCCCGGACTTGATCTCCACAGCTTGACCAAGAACACCTATTATTTGTCAAGTTCTATCTGTCTTAACACTCGATCGTTTGGCCAAGGCCCCAACCTATTTCAGAGATTAGCGCACACATTAACACATGGCAGCTATCATCATTCGATGACATGTTGTAAATCTTATTTGACAGCTCTTGGCTACCGGAATAATCAATAACGGCTACAACATGTATTGTGATATTGAGCGGCCCTGATATTACCACCAACGGAGCCGAAAGTTTTCGAAAGAGTGTTTCGACCTGATGATCCTTACTATACATTCCTACCCTTTTTCGTTGAAGACATAGACGGACCTCAACTCGACCTCTCGAATGTTGAAGGGACTACATGCGAGAAAATCTTTCACAATTTATACTGCAACAAACGAGATCAGTAAAGCAGAACATAAAGGACTATCCTCGGCTTGGTATCTCGACATTGAAACCATCACCTTGTCGCTCAATTTATCGTACATGCGACTGATACGCATTTTACGCCATTATTGAATCATCCAAGTTCTAGTGCAGAATCATACTAAGATTGTTTTCCCCATTCTCCAATCTCCATTGCCTATTCCATAATTTGAATTCTTGCCAATAAATAGCCTTCAACGAGTATGACTTCCGACTCCAGTATAATTACTTCAATATTCATTTTGTCCTTGCATTCTCTCTTCCGAACACCATGATTTTCCAGCTCTTAATGGCTACCGGCCTTTCCGCTCTGGTCCTCAGTGTCCCAACATTGAGACAAAATATTCCACAAATCGTTTCTCATTGCACTCAGCCAAAAACTGCTGCCTTGACATTCGTGAGTTCTATGACTATTGACATAATGACCGAATGGATTTTGCTGAGCTGATCTCCAGGACGACGGCCCCTATAATAATGCGTTTGTCTCTCATGAAATCTATGGTAGGATCATTGTGACGTTTAAATATCGTTTCCAAATTATCCAGGAAATACATCGTTGATACCCTTGATAATGCCGGTGCTAAAGGGACATTCTTTTACAGTAAGCCGAATCCATCATGTGCTTTAATTCACCATTGACATTTTCTTATCAGATGGGAATAATTGTCAGTCTAGAACAGGCTCTTTGAATCATCGTCGGACTGATTCATTCCACACAAGGGGATTGCATTTACAGTCAAACTAACAACATCAAATATGTCTACGAGCACGGTCATCAGATCGGCTCTCATACTTGGTCTCATAGTCACCTTCTGTCTCTCAACAGAAAACAAGGTACGAGCGTTTTCCTTCATGTGATATTATTTCTTTTACGAAAGACTACTGTAGTCATCAGTGAATTCCAGAAGGTTGATGGTCAGTGCCAATAACTCCACTTCGTGTGATGTTATGCCAATTTGGCTGGGTCTTATGATGACTAGACGCCCTTTGGCGTATTCTTGGAGTCCTACCAGCATTCTGGCGTCCACGTACGTCTCTAATTCAGCGCTTGATATATTGCTTATGATATCTTTCTCCAGCTTATGGCGAGTACAACCAAACGATACTAGATATCGCCAGTGGTCAATTTGAGAGGACGGCAGTTCTCTGGGACCTTGAGTAAGCTTTTGCGCACATTAGGAACTCTTATTCGAAAACTTCCACAGCTCTGGTGATTCTACGGGCTCTACGGTAGCTCAGTCAAAGGTCATATACGATAAAGCCGTCCAAAGTAATAAACCCAACTACATCTCTCTCGAACATGAGACCTACAGTGAGGGACTCTTCTCTTGACTAATTGGATCTTCTTGTTTGACTTATTCTTATTCAGGAACTACTGCGTAAGCTAAAAATTACTTCTTTCACCTCATGACTAATGTACGCATGCGGAAGTCATCAAGTGCTTCCTTACGCTATTTCCGTTCTCCAGAGGGCTGGATACAAACTTGTCACGGTTGCTGAATGTTTGGGAGGTCTGGACTCTTATCGGAAAGTATCTGAACCACAAAAACCTGACGTAAGTTCTTTCAAATATTCGTTGCTAATGTTGCTCACGTATCTCCTGCCAAGTCTAATTGGCACTGTTAAGTATACTGAATCGGAATCTCCAATACAGCCTTCAACGATCTCATCGACTGTATCCTTCTAATTTTGTGAACGATCTTTTATCACCTGACCAACTTGTGAACAAGCGGACCTCCTATCCAATTTAGTACGATCTTCTAGTTCCTCCAAATTGCCTCGTGTCTATGTATTTTTGGTTAGCATTTGAAAAATTGAACCTAAACACACTCCAGTCTATCCTACTTCTGTCTGAGTTTCGCGGATCTTGACTCAGGAGCATATAATCGTAGACAAGTCCAAGGATGTAACCTCTATCATGATGTACAACAACATATTCTATACTACGCTGTCCAGACCATAAACCAAAATGAAAGAAAATCCAGAAACCATGGTAACAAACATCAATGTTCAAGAAAACCATAATGGCAAAGAACGATTTTCAAGCCTGCCTTCTCCAAACATTCCATCCTCCATCTCTGCTGAAAGCTAGGCCTTGGGCAACCTAGTTTCATTTCCTTGAGTGCACACTTGGTTACACCACCAACCGTTCTTGACTGAGTGCTATGCGAACAACTACAAGATGAAGCCTCTAATCCTTTTGTACAGTCATTGTCGCTCGTATGAAGACCCAATTTCGTCTCAAGCATACGCAGCAACGGATCAATAATGGCAACATCTATTGCCATCCTCTCCAGCTTGATTCCAATCTCCTGTCTCTCCATCCTCTCCCAAACCCTTAGTGGAACACGTACATGATCAGCCAAACCCAGTTCCCTTAACTCCTTCGCTATATCCAATAACCTTTCCAAGTCCAACTCAAGTGTATTTCGACCAATTGATAACCGTTGAATAGGGCACGCACTACGACAAATAAGATCCGCATAACACTGTGTTGTTGCGTCATCTGACCCAACCGGGTCGTTTCTCCAGTCAAAACGCGTTTGAAACGTATGAAGTGAGGGTAAATCAAGAGGTTCTATAAACTTTCCATGGAAAGTTGTTGACTCAAAACGGATGAGCAAAGATCGAAGTTCTGGTATTTGCGTAGGTGGTAAACACCCGAGGAGCCTCGAAGCGGAGTCTTCGATTCGCATAATTCGGACACTAGCCTCCTGAAGTTCTGAGCAAAGCCTTAACATCGCATGACACCCAATAGCATCACTGGGTAATGTATCAAGGTGTAAGGACCTCAGCTGACCCCAGGGTAAATTTAATGCTATAGGACTGAACGTGCCATCAAATCCGCGTATGGTAAAACTCCGCAGCTGCTTTGCGTCATGGAATGCTGTCGCTTCCCATGGTTCTGCACGGAATATCCAGCTATCCCGTAAGAATATGTCGACCTCTTCCAACAGAGGAAAGGATGAGGGTGGTAGGGTGATCAAAGCGTACATCTGTTCTCCCGATATGTTTTGAAGATCAAGTATGCGAATTCGGAGTATATGAGGTATAATAAGATCGATAGGAAGGATATCATGTTGAATGCCAGGCAATGGGAAAGGGGCTCGGGGGGCTGCATGAATCTTGAAAGACAAGGGACGATCGGGACACCGACTGAGCCATGCACCCAGCGCGCCCAAGGCATGATTATTTTTTCGAGCGCGTGAGCCCAATGCTACTTGAAAGTCACACCATAGTTCCTGTGTATTGAGTGCTAATGTTCTCCATGAAGAGCATATAGAAGTAAGGAGGAGGGGAGCATCATCAGGATGAGGAGGCAGATGCACAGTTTGGGGAAGGCATGCGAAGAAGATTTCTCGCAGAACATCATGTGGCAAGCGTTTGCATGGTGCGATCGCAATTTGGTATCGTTCAGTACAATTGAACAATACATTGCGGCGTGCATGCAAGGAATCGAGGCGACGTTGCGTGCGAACTATATTAGTTTCAAGTTGTTCGAGCTCGAAGACGGCATGCTTGAGACTAGCCTTAATTCTCCGAGTCTCTTCGTCTGAGGGTAATATGTCGTTGAGTGACGCCAATGGTATATTACTGAGGTCCACCAACTTGGGTCTGGACGACGTTTTATGATATGTTAGCGCCATTGCGTACGTATGTTGAAATTGCTTACCGGGTTGGATTTGCCCGAGGCTGTTTGCGAGGAATCGGCATTGAAGCTGAAAAAGATGTGAAAAGTGGCTAAGGGACCAGCTAAGAACACATGCATATCTGGCATGTGGCGGGTAAAGCGAACAAGTTCCGTGACAGGGTGACCGTAATTAGTCTCCTGATCAAGTAGCTCCGCCCGAAGAATTGAAGCTATCATCATCATTCCTTTTACCACCACCATCCCCTGGGGCGAAATAACCCTAGGGGTACCTAACACCTCTCACTAATATTGTCATAAAGTCACCCATTGAATAGTCTAGAGCTTATCTACTATCAAAAGTAAGAGAAATATAATCTTTAGTCTGGAATGATAACCTATGAGTCTAGAGTGATAGTTAAGTTAAAGAACAATATCACTCAGAAGTCACCTTGTAAGATGCACAACTAAGGTATACAGATAATATTATGAATCACCACTTTTCCTAAGTTAATATTTAATTTTCTTTTAATTTTCTTTTGATTTAATTTTGGGTTTGTAAACAAGTACAAACAAAAATGTGTATAAGTAGTATAAAACAAACTAGCAAGGACTTTAATGAGTTCTCTTTGTTAACTTTAACTTAGAGTGGAGTTAAGCCTGAGGTTACTCACCAAGGACTGAACTCTTATACTAGAACTTGTTTTCACTTCTAGGACACTGATCATCTTGATCTCTGTTTAACTTAACTGTAATAAAACGGCAGGCAAACTAGAGAATCCATGGTGGCAGAATATTTTATTTCATTTTCATTTTCATTTATTATGTAATAGTTTGAAGTGTGTGAGACACTGTGACTCAAAAGGAGTCCATGAGATAATTTGAGTAGACAAATACTAGTAAACATATATTCATGTATAAGTAGCTAGGCCAATTAGTAAGGACTCTAACAAGTTCTCTTTGTCTACTCTGACATAGAGTACAGTTTTGGTTAGGGTTACACACCTGAAGCTAAGAAACGTTACATAGGTGAGCTTAGTAGTTACTTGTAAAACTTTTGCTTTATCAGCCTTGTGCTGCTAGTCCATTGTGACTAGTATATGCAAAAGAACATTGTCGCATCCTTAAGAAGACAATTAGAGTAGGAATCTTCCCTGAGAAGCAATAGTATAACCCTAGTATTAGGGTAGTAGCTAGTGGGGCGGTAGGAATCTGGCTGGGTAAAGATTTGCATCCCAGCAAACGTAAGTAGTCAGTAAAATAGTCAGCCAAAGAAATATTGGTCAGTAAAACCTACATGTTATGATTCACTCTGACACTTATCTTTTTCTTTATTAAATTAATTAATTAACAACAGTATGACTTAACAAATATGATATGGGAATGTTACAAATCATAAAAGGGACAAGCATGGAAAGATTGAGTAATGATCTGAGCTAGATCACATACCTATCAGGCAACTGCTATGTGTGGGAGAACATGTGGGCAGAAGCTGTCTGATGTGGGGAATTACTCAGGACTTGACAGATAATAGTTAATAGATACCTTGATCTCTCTTAGAATAGACTAGTCATAGCCACATGTAGTATTATAAATAGCTAGTCAATTCATAGAGGGAACTCTGTCGAGTTTTCCTCGTCTTAACCTCATACCCTCTGAGAGAGATCCAGGATTGTCCCACAGGTCCTGATACCACAACAAATACATCTTTCCCCTACACAACAAAATTTACCCTTCTAAGAACCATACATTATATCCTTAGAAGTGTACAACAATCTACTGAGCAAAATGCTCAACACTAGACAAGTACTCACCAAAATGAGATTAGAATTGGAAGGAAGAGAAGGGAGGAAATATTGGGAATGTAAGCAGTTCAGCTACCTGGCCAAGAACTGCAGAAACAAGGGAGAAAAGGTAGAAGAAAAGAAGAAGATGACAAATAGATTTGAAACACTGGCAAATAGAGTAATGCAGTGCAGAGTAAGAGAAGTGAGAAGGCAGGAAGTGGTGGAGCAGATAGTAAAATGTTTTTGGTATGGAAAGAAGGGACACAGGAAATGGAAGTGTGTGGAGAAGAAGGAGATGAGGAGAGAAGAAGTGGCACCAAGATGAGAAGTATGGGAGAAAGTGAAGAAACATTGTGGGGTGAAGGGACTGCCTCCAAGAGGGGTGGTCATAAGCATAGAGGGATGAATGATGAAGTGGGAAGTCATAATGCTTGTAGAATACAGAGGGTGTGACTACAAGGGGATGAAGACCCAGGAGAACCAGGGGCAAGGTTTCCTGGGAAAGGAGCAGTTGTGTAATATGTGGCGTGGAGGATACAAAAAGGTATGAAATTGAAGAGAGAAGGAAGCAGAGAATGGCAGAGCAAAAAGGGTGAGGTATAGCACATGTGGAGGCAAGGATGCTATGACAGGAGGAAAGGTAAAGAAAAACAAGAAAAGAGAGGTGTTCTGTCTGCCCTGTAGGACAGGAAAGAAAGTGCCATGGTAGAACTAGGGAGGAAAGATAGAATGGTCAGTGCCTAGGGCCCAGAAGGGGAGGGCTGGAATTACTGACCCAGAGAAGAGACAGAGAGAAGTCAGAAGGACCTTGAAAGGTCTATGAGAAGTGTGGATGCAAATAGGAGTGGAGAGGATAGACACTCATGAAGGAATCTCTGTGAAGGCATTATTAGATAATGAAGCCACAGAACTCTTCATGAGCAAAAGGTGTGCACAAAGAGGGGACTTCAAGTTAATAAAACTTGAAAAGCCAATATTAGTGAAGAATGTAGATGGTACAGGAAACAGTGGAGGTGCAATTCTGCATGAGGTAGAAGTAAATCTGTACTTCAAGGGGTATGTAGAAAGAGTAAGAATGGATGTATGCAATCTGGAGAAGACTGAAGTGATATTGGGTATGCCTTGGTTACAGGCACATAATCCCAAGATAGACTGGGAAAAAGAAGAAGTGAAGATGATGAGATGTCTACCCATATGTGGACAATATGTGGGCAAAAAGGAAATGGGCCCAGAAATTAAAAAGAGAAGAAAAGGGAAGAAAGAGACACAAGGGGACAAGATTGAAAGAATTAGGTGGGCAGCTAACAAGAAAGAAGATTGGGGAAGAGAAGAGGAGATGGAACTAGACCATAGGAAGATAGAAGCAATGGTACCTCAAAAGTTCTACAAGTGGCTGAAGGTGTTTGCAAAGGTGGAGTCAGAAAGAATGCTGACAAAGAAGATATGGGATCATGCTATAGATCTCAAGAAGGAGTTCAAGGTCAGTAAAGCATGGGTGTATCCACTCTCTAGAAATGAGAGGGAGGAGGTTCAACAGTTCATTCAGGACCACTTGAGAAAAGGATACATAAGGCTTTCATAGTCACCACAGACTTCTCCAGTTTTCTTTGTAGAAAATAAGGATAGTAGAAAGCGTATGGTCATGGACTATCGTAAACTTAATAAGCAGATGGTGAAAAATAACTATCTGTTGTCATTGATTACCGGCTTAGTAGACGCAATGGGAAACAAGAAATTGTTTACTAAGATGGATTTATGATGGGGTTACAATAATATACACATCAAGAAAGGAGATGAGTGGAAGGTGGCCTTCACTACACATGTAGGGTCATTCGAACCAGTGGTGATGTTCTTTGGGATGATGAACTTGCCAGTAACATTTCAGGGGATGATGAATGAGATCATGAGGGATCTCATAAATGAGGGGAAGGTGGCAGTCTTTGTGGATAATATACTGGTAGGTACAGAAGGAGAGAAAGGACATGATAAAATTGTGGTGGAAGTGTTGAAGCGACTGGAAGAGAATGACTTGTATGTGAAACCAGAGAAGTGTTCATGGAAAACAAATAAAGTAAACTTTCTGGGAGTAGTAATGGGTCAGGGGAAAATTGAGATTGAGGAGGATAAAGTGGCGAGAGTATTGAACTGGCCAACACCAAAGATGGTCAGATATGTCAGAAAATTCTTAGGACTTGCCAACTATTACAGGCAATTTATTAAGAACTTTGTAGCACTTGCAAAGTCCTTAAATATGTTGACAAGAAAGAATGAGAAGTGGAGATGAGAGGAAGCCCAGCAAAAGGCATTCAAGCAGCTAAAGGGTATCTGTCATGAATTGTGACATGAGAACTTTTCTTTTCTCTTTAGTTTCTATTTTTACTTTTCTATTTTTAGAACGGACTTACATAATCAGGGAAGTCACATGATCAGTCACATGATCAGTCACATGATCAGTCACATGACTACCATGGGAAAGTAGTGCACAGACCAAGTAGAATAGATATAAGTAGTGTACTCAAATCCAGCAGGAACTCTAACGAGTTCTCTTTGT
>Ga0153966_100273_pt1 | contig 25902 bp, 23 predicted proteins | sample TSFL050MetaG_FD_104738 | JGI IMG/M metagenome (GOLD analysis project Ga0153966, IMG submission 104738) | Attine ant fungus gardens microbial communities from Florida, USA - TSFL050 MetaG | ecosystem: Host-associated > Fungi > Mycelium > Unclassified | place: USA: Florida, Paynes | collected... | reverse complement strand
TAGAACCAAAATTGATGATACAGTTTCCCCCCCAAAAATAACATTCTATTGTTCGATATGAATATATTTCAACAAATTTGATAACCTGAAAATTTGTTCCGCATCGCACCGACAGCACCCTCCAGCAATCACTCCAGACCATTGTACATCAGGAGAGCTGAGAATACTGCTCACAAGGTCCACCAATGCTTTCTCCCATTCATTCTTTACCTTTTCGCTGACACCCTCTTTCCAGATCCCAAGATCCTCGTCGAATTCGCCTCCTCCGTTCGGGTAGAGTACGAGGAACGGTCTAATCTTATTCCGGATCTGTTCACAGGCGCCCTTCATCTCGTTGATGATGCGAGGCAAATAGCCGACATCCGTGCAATTGATCCCGAACCCATGGGGAATCGGTAAACTGCTTCCTCCTCCTCCACGCAAGGGTGAAGATAGGACTGCCCGAATTAGACATGGAATGGTTAATTTGGTACCTGCCATGTCCATCATCTGTGGACATTGACCCTTGGGGAAGACAAACGATATCCACCAGTGTTTGCGTTTATCTACATCGATGTTTTTTACCTCCAACTGAGCCATTGTCTGTCGGATGGCAATGGCTTCCCGCGCGAGGGGTACCGTCTCAAAGGCAATCATGTCAATATACGACCAAATTTCACTGTCTTGGGCAAACAATAACAGTCGCTCTGAATGATACACTGTCAAGGCTTCAATGGCCTCTTTCTCTGCTTTTTCATCGTCTATGAAATTGGTATTCGGACCCTCTGCAGAGTATTCCCGAGGTCCATAAGGCGGAGGATAGAAACCCCCAAACTCTTGAGTTGGTTTTAGTGAAGCACCAAAAGGGCCCAATGAAAGGCATAGTCGAATCCGAGGACTGTCGGATGTCCCATTCCTCAACTGCTGCTCCTCTTCGTTGTTCAACTGAGTTTCGTTCTCGAACATAGTCCGAGCTTGTTGAGCCAATAGAACAGATTTCCGCATCAGCAACCATGCCTGGCTACGACTATAACCTGCCCGTTCAAACGTGTCGAAAGAGCATTGGTACCTAATGAAAGTAGTAAATACCTGAGCCGGGCATAACTATCCTGTAGTGGTCACTCAACGTTGAGGTCTCGATGATTTTGGCACCAGCTCGCAAGAACGCGAGATGAGCCGCAACAATGGCTTCTGGCTCCTTATTGAGTGCCTCCGCTGACCATAAAGGTGTAGCTGCTATCGGTGTCCTACAGATTTCCTCTAGCGTAGATCCCTATAAAATCCGGCTATAAGTGAGTACCAGCCTATCTGTCTGGCGCAGAGATGCAAACAAGTCCGCCGTCCATCACTAAGACAGGTGAATTTAATCCGCTGAAAAGATCTGCCATTGGCATGACTAGAGGATGTGATGATGACGATCGTTCGCAGCTCGCAGCCGGCGTCCGCTCATCAAACATTTGATTGCTCCACTACCGGCGTCTATGCATTGGATCGGCATCAATCGAATGAGAAAAACTTGTGTCGCGTCGCAAAACGCCGAGACAGCGAATTGCCTGATGTTCTTCCAGCTTGACACCACTAGGTCGTTGACAGTCAATCCAGGGCTTCTCGTTAAATGAAAAGCCCGACGTCTGACCGTAACCTGCTCAACTGTCAATTGTATGATACTGGACATTTTGTCATCCTGAGCATCCTTTGATGAACGTGACTTGTGGTTGAAGAGCATATTTTTGTCAGTAACATTGCTATTCTAGACGAGGCAGTTCCGGTGAAATATTTACAAACTATCTAGGTAAGGACACCCGGGTCCAGCGAATTCATGAGTCTAATATAAGTCGAATTCAACAAGGCTTTATCGAAGACGAAGTACTCCCAGAAAATGCACAGCCTAGTTATCGACGTAGTTTTTCTCTTCTCCCCATTGGCGAGCCCTCCTTTCCTGACGGAACTGTCTTCTCAGGAAGCTTAAACCTAACACATAAAGGACAGGGAGCAGCTGAACAACACTTCAGTACTGGAGATATGGTTCGGTTTCAATATTTACACTCACAACGACCCAGATCCAGAAGAAGACGTTAATCCCACCAGAAAATTCACGTCCAGTTGTCATGGGCCATTCCACATGATACCCAATTCGCACTTGGTAAAGTGCAAGAGCCATGATCAAAATGCCGAAAATAACGTGCAAGTAATTCTGAGGTGGGCGATATTTGATGTTCTTGGGTTTTACCCAATGAATAATCATACCAATACCACACTGCGCAATATAGAATATGAAAAGTACAACTCCGAGACGCTATCAGAAATAGGGTATAAGCTAATGGATGCAGGCAGTACTATCAATGTTCTCACCTTGTGTACATCATCAAGATGCCCCATGCCAGTCAAACTAACCGATCGAACACCTAATGTAATGCCAATCACAATTGTAGGTCCGGCTTGGGAAAATTTTGACGTGAGAATGACCTTCGATAGCATATCTTTGTAGATGCCTTACCGAGTACAACTTGAAAAACCCAGTGCTTTGTAAACCATGTTGGTGTGAAGGACCGGAAGTATCGAGCAATCAATGCACCAGCTGGTAAGAAGACCAGGAAACCAACAATACAGAAGATACCATGGGCAATGATCAGCCTCTGGTATGGAAGTAGTGGAGCTTCAGTTCCAAGGGGCACTTGATTAGTAGTTCCCTGTGTATTGCCTGATTGCACTCTTGTAAGGACTAATTGACCTCTCCCAGTCTCAAGATGTCGTCGTAAAGCAGCGTCGACAGCTGCAGAACCCGGATTTGTGGCTCCCAGGGCAAAGACGATATCCTGTGTCGTATCTCCATTTGCCTAGGGTCATTCCGAGGTCAAGTTAGTTTCCATAAATAAAAACAATATGCCCACCGGAATGGAAAAAGCAAACCGAGGCTTGTCGGAAGAAGCCTTGGCATTTATCAGGACGTTTTCAACTCAGTATACCTAATAGCGACCACTCACAGAACTCATATATTGTTGCAAGGAGGCCAGTCGGGGAGGATTGTCGTCAACAGTTGGCATGACATGTCTCGGAGCTGAACGCTGTGAAAGTGTGATTGAGCCGTCTGAGTTGGCCCACATTATCACCATCGGTGTATTCGCCATTTGAGTCCCAAAACCACTGTAACAAATTGACACTCAGGATGGGGGGGGGTATAAAATATCTAAGGGAGAGCTCACATGCCCATCCATCCAACAGTGTTTTGTCCAGTGCTTGACAGAACATCTACGCAGGCAGAAACATGTAGTGCAAGCAGAAGACCGAGACAACCAACCTACAGTCTACGGAAGAACCGTTCACGGTGGCTGCCACACACATCGACTAGTAAGCATTGACCCATAAGCCAGTAGAGAGTTTGATGAGGCAACCTTTACCTCCATGCATTGACTGTCTCCAGTGATTGTATTGTCAGTGATTCTCGACCGGAGCTCCTAGGAGTCTGAGTTGAGTAGGGAAGAAACACTGGGCCATACAAAAGACAGACTTGAGCATAACTTCCGGTCAAGTTGCAAACAAAAAGAAAGACAAACGCTGCCAAAGAATGCATAGTAGAGGGGTCAGGCATTAGAGTGAAACGCAGGCATCGTGGTTTATATCGCTAGAGGCGAGGTTACTTCGGATCGGATTCAAGGCACCAGCCACTAGCTCATTTGAGACAGAACTTCTTTTTGGACCCCAGAAGTGTTCCACAACTGCTCGGTGTAGATATAATGTCATGCACTGGGATTCTTCTCATATGAACTGAAGAGTTAGACTGTGGAGATTTGGGTTTATTTAGAATTGACTGAGTAGGTCCTCATGCTCTCCCGACAGCTCTGCATGTGTACTCATGACAGTGTCCTGAGGTTCCATTATTTTGACTGCGCCTACACTAGTGCCTACTAGGGGTAGGGTGTTGAGTCAAGAAAAGGGAAGAGGGGACAAAATTCATTGCAAATGTGCAAGTCTTGTCTCAACTATTACTAACCATTTCTAGATAAAGTGAAACACTTGATCATCAGGAGATGAAACCTAACCTACTTTTAGCGTAGTGCTCAATATTCCAACATGAAGTGTATCTCAGAGTATCAACAAGGGTAACTAAAGTCTACATTTACCTTTGAGTGGTCAAGTGTACCCTCCAGAGTACAACATATCCTCAAACCCAGGATAGAACCAAAAGTGTTTTGCTCTTAGAATATACTCTTAGGAATAGAGTATAATACTTTAAGTTCACTAGAGATCAGGATAAAGTCAACAAAGTAGAGTCTACCTCTAGAGATGGAGTAGTCATTAGTTAACCCTTGGCTTTACCCTTGTTAATCAGGGTAGTCACTAACCTACCCTAGGATGACTCCTGGTGGGGCCCTAACTTGTACCAGGACTCGTTTGAGAATTGCTCACTATTACAGCACTATGCAACATGCCATCATCCTGGAAATGTAGATATAAGTGAAGAGCACAATATCAGAGACTTTAAATGCCTGGATTCACTGATATAGAATATTATGGCAAATTACTCTACACATTCCGCTTTCTTCTCCTTTTTGTTTGTTCCAGAGTATTATCACCTGACCAAGAGTCTCGAAGACGTTCCAGGAGAGGAGCTCGGTGATTCGAATCACTGTCGTGGTTTGCCTCTTTCGCAGCAGCGCCTTTGATAGAGAAACCTTGGCTGGACCGAGTTGGAGAATCAACCTTGAGTAATGAAAAATTTATTTGCGCTTTTGAAGGCAAGCTCGACAAGGAGGGTTGACGACTGATGGAAGACCCCAGTCGACTCAGTAAAGTAGGTGCTTTTGAGTGGTCAGCAGTCTCCTCAATCCTTGTTCGTTTCATTGGTCGTGCAGATTCTCCAGTACCGAGATCGCGTCTCGCCCGATTCTGAGAGACAGGACCGGCTGGGATGGATAGTGACTTTGGCAAATGGGGAGCAGAACCAGAGGAAGGGACTCCAAAAGCTTGAGGTGTGGACATTGAAGAAGAAGGCACTGTTTGTTGGGCTGGATCTGTTTGAGGTCTGTGGGCAATTGATGTTGAAGTCGGACCTGACGGTGACAGAGACTAGAAACAAAGGATACACGACGTTGGACAAGGTAACCAAGAGAGAAATACGCCCACTGCGAACCCTAAGCATTTTCAAAAATTCTTGATTTTGTGAAAGTTCTGGTCGTTTTCGAAAATCTCGCAGGCTCTGAAGCAAGTGATCAGAAAGTGTCCATGACGGTTCCTTAGAACACTGGTTTAGTTAGTGAGAGATGAGACAGCGAATTGATTGTTACAATGAGGAAGGAAAGAACACACCTCGAGACAAGCTTGAAGGAAAACTTCATAGGTTTTCATGAGCTCAAGATTAGTTACTGTCGAGTTCTGAAAGATCTAGAAAGAGCTATTAGCTCGCAATAGCTAGGGGCCGGAAGTCACGACAAACCTCAAGCAGGTAAGGGCATGCGTCAATGATAGTTCGGCGAAGGGAAAGAAATTGCGAATTTTGTGGTTGCCTCGCGGCCATACCAAGGATTCGAGCTAGAGAACAAATGACCCACTGCTGATCAGACACCTGCATTCTTTGTAGCGTAATCTTCCCAATCAATGAAATGCAGAAAAAATGTAGTAAGTCAACCGCAGGTACAACTTGGAGGGTGCATATCAGATTCTCGCAAATCTGCAAGACAGGTCGAGTAGTTGAGAGATATCTGGTGTTAGAATGTAAATCTTCTCTCAAAGCAGGCAAAACCATTTCTGCTAGTAGGAGCTGAAGGAGCTCTGAACCTCGTTTGTTGAATTTACGAGAAGTAAAAGGAGGAAGGCAGTATACCAAATTCTGCAGAATATGGTCCAAGTCATCCAACTCCAAACGGGGTATTGCCTTGCAAGGAGAAGCAGTTGAGATACTTACACGTAATCCGACTGGAATTTCGTACGTACCGCGAAGAGACCTTCATACAACATCTGTTCATCAAGGCCCACATGGTGCCCACAAATGCTTTGTTTCGCTTCTCCGGTCATGAATGCAAGGACAAGCGACCTGAGTCGTGTCCTAATGAATATCTCTTCATCGTCGTGAGTGTCATCTTGAGCTGCTAATTGATCGCACAGTACACCGATAGTGGCTTTAGGATCTATTTTCAAGTGTTCGACGAGAGCTTTCTTCACCACTGTTATTTCTTCGGCATCCTCTGCCGAGATTCAGTAATGCTCTGGACTAGCATAGGAAAAGGAAAAACGCACCGTTCTGCAGCAGCTGTACAAGCACATCCGCGTTTCTTTTTACCCATGTATCCTTTATCCTTGAAATTTCGGTTATAGCAAGATATCCTTTTAGGCGAACCTATCGCAAGGGTAGTTTTACTGACTGCCAATGCTTCGTTTCTCCTACCTCAGAGGATGAATCTTCACAAAGATCGTATATTGCATCTATTGCTTTCTCTTCCAGATCTGGAAAGTCAATGAGAAAAAAGCGGATGTTTTCTGCGGCAAGCATCTTGAGGCCAGCAGAATCGGAGTGAGCTAAATTTATCAGACGTCGCAATGCTTCTTGCCTCTACAGAATATCTGAGTGAGTATCCTTTGAGGGGGGAAAACATGTGTGGATCATACAAGGGGGGCATGCCGATCCAACGTGGTCTTGGCTCTTTGTAGCATGTCTGTATTCGAACATGAGCTACCGTGGGCAAAATCTAGTCCGTCTACTCACCATTGATCTCCAGCCCTTGACTGTTCAAGTTGTGATCGTCCATTCATACAATAACAAAGATGAAAAGCAGAGAAAATGTCAGAAGCAAGGCAGATTCAAAGTTAGAAAGCAGAAGAAGCACTTCTATCAGCTTTACGTCTCTAAGATATGCGCAACATCACGTGACTTGTTTCTTTTTTTAATTCTACAAGGCTCATCTACAATTCGAAAACCAATATTAGTACGCTGGGGGAGGTGGGGGTGAAGTTCTTTAGTGAAGGGGGCAGGTGGATATGACACTTGTAAATGCTGTAATTGCTCACTGACCAAATTGAGGGCAGAGCTGTTCTTAGTACTTGACCCAGACTCATGTAGTTATTTGGTGAAGAGAGAGTATATCTTCATACTCATGCGGCAGTCTTTTTTAAATTCAGTGGGATAGTGCCTTCCATACATCGAATTTAGTTACGGCTATATCCTGGAGTTAAAATAGAGTCGGATTCGTACACTATGAGATAGGTTTCGACCGCAGTTCAATTCTCAGTAAAAGAACAATATTAGTGACATCACGACATATTTGCATCAAGTCTGTGTCCACTGAGCGAAGGTGTTAGTTCTTCTGAATCTGCCTGCATGTAGACAGCACGTTCAATCCACCCCCTACATCCACACCTAATCCAGAACGAGTCCGGCAGACTACCCGGGTGTAGTCAGTAATGTATCACCTCTTGACACCTGCTTGCTTGTTGCGGTATACAAATACAGGACTTTCTGCATGTATGTATGTGTGCACGTGTGAGCCATGCCTCGAACTCTGGCCCTTTGGAAAGGAAAACAGAACAAGTCCAAGTGTATGTGTATCTATGATAGGCAACAGATTAACGAAACATTACAATATGAGTACCATAACAATTTCACCTGCTCTCCTTGATCCTCAGATCGAGATTTTTCAGGAAGACGATTCAGACAATGCTGCTGATCGCACCTTAAGCCTGATCTAAGGTGGTGAATAAAGTCTCGAACTCCTCAGGGCTCTGGCCAATGACACCGAAAGCATCCTGACACATCTTTCCAAGAAGCTCTAATTCCTGTGTGACGCCCTGTGTCGCCATCGCATAGGCGAAAAACAAGAGCTGCCTTGAAGCTTTTACTTCACGATTTCTAACAACCTCGAGACTTCGTATGGCCTCAACCTGCAAAAGAAAATTCAGAAAGTGATAGCACTTCCGCATGGCGTGTGCCTACGAGACGTTCTCGCGCTCTTTCTGCTGGTGGAAGATAAGGAGGTAGAGGAGCCTTAAGGCGGAAGGCGGACGCCAATAGCGTGAAACTCAGGATAATATTTCCAACCATCTCTCGACGTTCCTTGTTCACCGGTACAATGAAGTCACGCCTGACACTCTTGAGATCTCGATGAGGTCAGAAGATTGCGCAAAATCTTACCACTCACTTTGTGCCTATAATGGCTCAGTATAGATGTTCAACAGCATAGAGATAAAGAGCCTCACCATTCCTCCTTCGTAGTCACGCATCGCATACTATGCATCCTGTCCAAGATTGTTTGCAGGCTGGTTAAAACTCTGCGATACAGTTCGACAGGGAAAGGTCCTTTCAAGCGGGGTTCATGTTGAGTCTGTGCGAGCAGACCCTGAAGTTGAATGAGTTTGATCTGGAGATGTAGTTCCCTATTTTAAAGCTGTACATTTACCATTGCTCAGCTTAATCAACGAGATGCGCACATTGCCATGAATTCATAGATAGATTCCTTCATTTTAATATCGTGGTCATGTCTTACCAGGAGGGCAGTCTCTTCACCTGGTTCTTGTTGTAGCACAGGCTCGGGAGAGTACGAATTTGATGCCACCAAGCGAGTATACAACCATCCCATGTTTAGGCAGAAACTGGTTGATCGAGTCAACAATGACTTCGTATTGAAGCGATAGATTACTTACTCCCCCAGACCTTTGCTAAGCTCCCTCCTAGCCTCTGCAGGCCACCAGAATCGTGAAACAAGAGCAGCCCATACGACACCCACAGTGACGGCTAAAGCGCGATGAAGGGCTATCATGTGGATAGGGATATCTCTTTGACGGATGTTGTAACTTCAGCAGATAAATATTGGTAGCGGTCTAATCTGACAGATAACAAAACGCACCAATATAAGCAAGTCAGATTATAGGTCAACAAAACAAAACGGGAAGCAGAGATGTACTGCGGCCGAGTGACAGCGATATGAAAGCAAGGCAACGAGAAAAGGAATCCAAAAATTGAAAGCGCTAACGCATTATGCGGGAATATTGAGTATACTCCAGCTGCTACGATGGCACCAAATCTGATTACAGTGAAATCAGAAGCTCCCGGAAGTGGCTTGGGAATAAAACTCACAGTGTTCCAAGCACTCGCTGAAGGCTGAGATAATTGGTCTACAGCGGGATATGTCAGGACGACGTGTCAAGGAAATTTATCTCGGGAACGCACGGCTCCTATAGTAGGAGAGATCACGACAAAAAACTAATGGAACTTGACGCCTAAGTGACTGACTGAGGAGAAAAGATACAGCATTCACGCACTGAAATCAATGCCCAATCTCCCCAATGACGAATGAAGAATGGTCGAGTTGTGTCGAAGAATGCTGGAGCTGCAAGCGTGGCAGTTGCCATTCCTGCCTTGATAGCAAATTTTATGTCTTGTTCCTGCATTCTCGCCCCAGCAACCCACAAACTTTGTTTTACTCTGCCTATAAAAGGAAGATTGTCTCGTGCAGGAGTTTGTACCGTATTTGGAGCATGAGGTTTGATTTTCGGAAAACCTGGATGTGTAATCCGGTGCTCGGGTATAAGGTATGCAGCTAGAAGTACTTGAGTAGGAGGGCATAAGTTAAATCGAAAGTAAGTATTCACAGATGCGTCGTCTGATGCTGGATTGAGGCCGAAGCCGTTTGTCCTGTTTTTCAGCTCCCCAATCCGAGTACCATCTATGAGGAGCCTTGATCAAGGAGATTGTTGCTTGAAGCATCCACGAGCGACGGCGGAGTCGCAGTTGTTCACATTCATAAATCCCTTCCATCGCATAGACCAAGGTAACCAGTTCTCTTGAAAATTCTTGCAAGGTAAATATGAAGCTAACGGGTCAAATCGTCAGGCAACCATGACCTGGAAATAGCTAAGAACCCACAAATAGACAAGGAAGACGTGTTCATTCTGATGTGATGTCAAGATGTTCCTTTTACCTTCCAAAATCTCGGAGGTGTGACTTGAACGCTGGTCCAAACTCGTGAATGAGGCCCGGGACATATTACTCCGCTTATACAACCGGAGGAGAGCATGGTTTGACGTGCTTTCAAATCTAACCAGGGCCATCTCGATCTGATCAATCAGACCAAAAAACTCTGGACACCCAACATTTTCCCCATCGGAAGTCTTATTGATTCGAGCTTTCAAGAAAGCCTCCTGGAGTTGGCACAGAGTATGTGTACATGCTCTCTAAGTCACCATCAGAACGCGAATATCTTGTTGAAAACCAGAGGTTGAACTTACGGTCAGGGCTTTCAGAGGCGGACCAACTTCATCGACAAGCGCACCGAACATATCCGCTGCAGCTTTCAACATGAGGTTCTCATCGAGTGCTATGCTTTGATCATGGATACGGATACCCTTTCCCTTGGATTTCTTATATACACCAGATCTCGTCAAGTCATATTGTAGCCTGGTCGAACTTCTGAGTCCATTGAGATGCTGTGCTAAGCGATTGAGAGAGTCCACGGCATCCTCGTAAGCGCGTTTCCTCCGATTCCGACTTGAAGCTACGATCCCGATGACACTTGTACCTGCACGATCTCCACTGTCTAGCCACTCCCTCTTAGCTTCGTGCAGGTTCTTCTTCAGGCTCGTGAAACTGTTTTGATGGTTTTCGACGGCCTTCTGAGCCTTCTCAATTCCCGTTCTCTTAATGAAGTTCTCATTTTCCAGTAGAAATCCGTTGGTCAACATGGAAAGCAAAGTGGAGAAGGAGGACAGTGTTTTTATCATGTTGCTTTGAAGGTTTTCTGTCGCTGTTTGAGGCCATACAAGAAAACAGACAAGATTGGAAATCAACGACCCGCAAAGAACAATTGTGAAGACTCCCAATAATGTTTGAAAACCACCTTCTTTGACGATCCTAATGCATAAAGTCAGTGATACAACTGACAATATGTATGTCGAAGGCCTACACGGTAAAAATTAAGATCGTGGTCATGCTGCAAGCAGTGTTGAAAGAAGGGTTCGCCTGTCAGAAAGTTTTTTAGATCGGAGTAAGGAGAATCAACATCAACCAACCATCCATCCTTTCATCCAAGCAACCAGACTCATACTCAGACCAATCCACAGGATTGCCAATATATCGCCTGGCCATTTGTCACCCGGGATCATCTCCAGCAACCACAGCAACGACACGAATACACCACAAACCAAAGCAGAATACACCACGCCCATGAGACAGAAAAGATCGGCCTCAATCATGGCACCAACAGTCTTAGCAGGATTAAAATATACGGCGCTGATAAAACAGATCAATATGTTTTCTCGCAGCAGTTAATGAAGCACGTACACAGTCGCGACCATGTGGGCACTTGGGGATGGTCCTCTTGCACCAGGTCCATAGGACGACAAGTCACCAATAAAATCCGACAGAGGGCGGTAAAATGTGAACAATGAAGCAATGAAATATGCGATAGCACATTTGAGGACATTACGGTAGAGAGGTGTAAATGCCGGAAGTTTCCCTTTGTGATGGGAAGTACTACCTCCCTCCATAGCTCCTCCAGATGGCTCGATCGTACACTGGCTTGTTGCAGATGTGTTGTCACATTCTGAGTCGTAATCACATATGCCAAAATCCTCTGAGGCCTGAGTACTGGGAGAGTTCTCTTGTGTCTCCGATGGATGATCACATAAGTGATCCTCTTGTGTAGGGCTATGGCATACCGCTACCTGCACATGCGGGGAGCTATTTCTCGTAGCCAATCGTCCGGCGAACGAGCCCATGGACCTATATGTGACACGAGAATCCGACGATGGGGTGGGTGGTAGTTGCCCTTCATTTTCCATCATCTGCTCAAAAAGCGTCCACTCATGGCTATTCTGACTATGCATCAGATGCCTCGAGGACGTGCGAGCCGAGATAAATGCGCTCTCTCTCTGCCTATGTGTATCAGGAGGAAAAAATATGTTACCAGGTCTAGAACTCCGCGAGGGCGAAAAAATACTGGTTGAGTCTGACCCTTTGGATGTGGGTCTGCTCCTTTCCCTCTCAGGTATACCTCCACTTGCCGACAAGCAAGTCCCAAGAGAACCTTCCTGCGCAGCTTCTGGGAAGTTGTATATGGAGGTAGATACGGCATCGTGATTACGTAGCATTTCCCCTTCATTGGCGTCCATGCCGCTGAAGGCACAGGAACACTTGACACATGACGCTGAAGCAGGCCTGGGATTGTGTTGAAATGACATCTTTGTTTGAAGGTGTAAGCACTTCGTAAACTGAGTGGTTTGAAACACGACTAGAATGCTCAAACCGAGAACATTTTTCACAAACAAGCAACGAGAGAGAAAGGCAATCAAGTGTCTTACTTATACCAAGACATTTTAAAGCTATTGAATCTCTTGGCATACTTCTTGTCACGCACGATGTATGATGCCTAACTCCGTGCACGAATCACTCCAAAAAAGCAGACCTCGGGATGCAAGGGAATCTCTTTAATATGGACCAATGCGACAAGCTTCGAGGCTATTCAATGTCAATGTCCAATTTGGCGATATGAATGTCCGAGATAGAGATATAAGTAAAGCAAGACAATCCTAATAGTCTGGATAGTGTAAAAAAGGATCAGATCGACTAGCAACTACCACACATACTACACCGACCTATAAATCGTCCACAAAGTTAAATCTAAAGATACATGTAACAAATTATTGTGTTTACTTTTCAAGTCCCATGCGAGTCCGAAAAGTGAAATTCAAGTTCATGTAGATGAAATCGTCCGTAAAGATCATGAAATCATGAAATGTAGCACAAAAGGCAACACGTAGAATGTTTTGTGCCTTCTGTTAAGTGTCTGGCCGAAAGCATGTGTATGGTTAAAACAGAGATCCTGTCCGTAAAAGTCCATGGTCCGTTCGCATCATTCTGCGGCGTTAACTAGGTAAACAAAAAGAGTCAGGTCAAGTCCATGATAGAATTATTCATGATAGAAGTCGTTTCTGGAGTTTGTTGAGAGCAGACGCTGCACGAAAATTTCAGTCAAGTATGAATTTGATTGGTAGTGACTTACTAATAATAGGGTAGTGTGTAGAAAACATAGTCATGGTGTGGAGGACGACGTTGAGTTCATCACGTACTTCGCTTGTGCTTATTGTCGGCCAGGCAGATTCCAGAGTGTTGAGCTCTATGACCAAGTGATCCGCGACATTCGACCAACATGGCTGGATACCCGAAACTCAGTTCAAAGCTCATGATGAGGATGAGATGCTTACTGCAAGGATAGGATCAAGGAATGGATGGTCCTGATCGTTAATTTGCTTCATTACATTCACACAAGCCCTAGCTGCACGAGAGCATTTCGCGAACGATACGGAGTTATCGTGAGCAGTAGCATGGTGGAGATGAATCAAGGCGTAGTTAGCCAAAGTATGAGCCAGAATCAAACTCTGTCTCTCTTCGGGGATGATCTGGTTCAGCTGATTGATCGGGATGAGCATAGAGAGGAAAAGACTAGTGGTCTGGTCAAGATTGGTTACTTCATCAGAGAACCTCCCATTTTGCTTTGTTCCAGCGTGATCTATGAAGTTTCCGTCAGAGATTGAGGCAGTACAGCGGCCACTTCAATTACTCACTGACGACAACATCTGCCTGAGAAAGAAGTGCTGACGCTTTGACTCGAAGAGCCGTGGCTGAGAAGCCTCCAATTGACAGATCCCCGTTTAGGAAAGCACGAATAGTTGGAATTGGTGTGCATCGGCCCACAAGGCCCTAAATTTACAATGTGGCTTCATGTCAGACACCTACACAAATAGTCAAACTCACGAACCGTTTCAAAATCATTGACTTCCTGGGGCCATGGACAGCTGATGATGTTTCTGGCATCCGGACCGTCTGAGATTACCGATGGCTTTTGGAGAAAAGTCGACCAACAGCGATCGAGAACAAAAACCTGCCAGAAGGCCAAGATTCGAGAGTCTTCCTGGTTCGAGAGTTTCCCCGGCTTAAGGTCAAAGTCCTCAAAATGGCAAGTTGAAACCCAGAAGTCACGCTGATAAACATCACGGCTAAAACCAGCATGAATCGCCAGAGCGGCGGCAGCGCTGACGTGATAACCTCCCTCAAAGATCCTACCATTCGCAAAATAGTACATTGACAAAAGGCAGGAAGCTTGTATGACTTCAACGACTCGATCAGTTGACTTAAGCGCCTCTGGCAGTGCTTCAAGGACATGCCGGAGATATAAATCTTCTTGCTGACAAAGGGGTTCTGGCCGTGAGACAAAGCAGGCCCACAGATAGATTGAATTCATCAAGATGGGATGGGGTTGCTCTGACGGGGGGCGATGTAGGCTTTCACGGATCCGCTGAACGTTGATTCCTAAACTGCATTGTTGCTGATGAGGTGCGAAGATGTCCAGGCTAAGAAGAAATGAGCTGATTCCCGCCAATGGACCACGTAAGAAAACACCTACAAGAGGGTACCAAACTCCGCTGATATGGGTAAATGTGATGATTGTGGCTCCTCATAGTAAACTGCCTCAGACAAGAAGGGAGTAGGTGATGGAGAAGGGACATTCTGGCGCCAAATCGGAATCACAATCAAATAGGACTAAGATAACGTACCTGAATCCAAGCGACAGCCGGTGATGTAGGGGAGCCTGGACAAAGATGAGAGCAAGAACTGCAAAGGAAGAGACAACACTACCTGAGGGGAAAGGCGAGTGGGAGACAGAAAGGAAAGAGCTGTCCGGCGATCCGGCAGAGGAAGCGGACGAACCGGAGCGAGAATGGCTATGGGGATCGTATAGTGTAACGCCAGGGGAGACGTATTCTGGATCTTCGAGCTCTCGAATACGGCGTTCAAGGCGTGTGATGGTCTCGCGCATGATCTGGGTTCGGGTTTTACCTTTGCCATCGTCATATTCACATCCATCGGGCTTCTTTGCTCGCGTACACTGCTGACAAGCTGGCTTGACGCCGTCGCATTTCTATGATTAGAAGATGAGTGACATGCTTAGTTGCACAGCAAATGCTGCGGAGAACATACCATCTTCCGTTTTCTGCCATGGGGAAATAGAAAGGGAGAAATGATCAGAGAAAGCGGAATGAGAATGGAGGTACTCACCTGCAGCGGAGACATGCTTTGCCCCTCTGGAGGGTGGTCTGGGGGGCTTTGTCGGCGAGTGGTTTGCTGACCATTAATGAGGAATATAATAAAGAACGAAAGAGAATCTATGCAAAGACGGGTAGCGTGACAGCGAAAGTGAAAACGAAGAAAAGGCTATGCATGCATAGATGAAGAGAGAGGGTGTCCGGCAGAAAAGGCAAAGTCATAATAAATATATCCCGACTATATGTCCCCGAGCACAGCCGCAACCAAATGTGGCACTCCTCATTCCCGTCCCGACTCCTCTCTCTCTAGACAGACTCCCCCAGGTCATACCCACTGTCCTCTGCTCACATCTGCTCACTGTCTACCCACTGGGTTCCCCACCAAGCTCCTCGTCTGGCCCACTTATCTCCCAACGCGGCCATTTCTGCCCGTCCTCTTCTGACGCCGGTCCGTAAATCTAGCTGTGACCCATCTCATCATTCATCTCAGCCTCTCAAAGGTCCAATATAGCTGCGTTATGTGAATCTGAGCACTGCAGCGTTTTGTGCGAACCTCTCGTGTATGATGAGATTTGTTCCTGGTAATCCTTGCAACGAGTCTCCTAAAACGCCCTGGGTCACACTACCCAACTTCGACGCTTCCTAGACTTCGATCCCATCGCTCCCTAGATGTATTACTTTTTCAACTGAGCAATTTCGAACGTACAAGTGTCGATTTGAACATTACTCTGGACGTTGCAAGCGCAACAAATGTGTTTGCCCTGACAATATTATGCATGCGTCTAGCATCACATCACGTAATTTACTAATAGATGGTATTCAGGCCAAGATTGCACAGCATGACGTTTTCACATTTCAAAGTCGAGTTCCCATATATAGAAATGTCATCGTATAGAACATTAGAATACTCCCAAAAAAAGCCAATATCCAACATAAACAACTAAAAAGCAAAACTCTACCTCTGAAAGGATACTTATACTTAGATACACATACGGTATTTGATCCGAGTCACCCCGCTAGTCAAAAAAGTCTCCACCCACATATGCGCGTGCACCTTCCATCAACCCTTACCGTTTCCGGCACATGGTCTGTCACGAAAAGATACCGTTGACAACGGAATTTGAGTGTACCCTGCCACCATACGTCACGGGTAAAGAAAAACCTGGATCAGCCCGCGTATCTTGCTGTTGGACTGTCCTCTTCTCTTTTGCATGAGCCTGACGTACGTAGGCGTAGCGTTGGAAATGGCTAAGACACTGAAGAAACGAAACGCCAATCTGATCATATCACGTTATCCCCGATATAAGTAGATTGTTACAGCAGAAGGACTGAACAACCACATACGGAAAACGCTCTTAAATTGTTGAAAAGGTCCACGGTTGCATCTCGAACTGCTTCCTTCTGATGGAAGAGACCAAATCCAAGATGTAGTAGTCCTTGTCCTTGTGGCATCACGAACGACAATAGCTGTGCGCCTCCATCAGCAACACTGTATTGATGGCGTGAAACACGGAACAGACCTCAACCACTTGCTCATACGTCTTAACATTGTCTGCAAGTGTCCGCATGATCGTAAGAACTTCAGAATCCGCCAGATTTTTTCCATTTCGGATCCTGAATAATTGATGGAGTACATCAAACCCCCTGATTGCAGACGATGCTGCAATTTTTTCGTAATCCTAACATAGCATAAGATTATCAGAAAACCTGTAACTCGATATCAATGATTAACAAGATATACAATAAAGACGCACCGTAATACAATAATGATATGAACTTGTCTTTTGCCAGGCTTCTATCCGATGGGCATTGGCAGCAAGTTCTCGCGAACAGACAGCTTCATCAACGAATGCTATGCCACTACCAAGCTGCGGCGCTTGTCCCGGCATCTCGGTAAACGAATGACTAGGATATCCATATTTGGTTGTACCGGTCACCTCCTCCTCGTAGCGCGATGCAAGTCGTACAAAGCGGGCAACATACTCTGTGAATCGCATACGGACGAGTCCTTCGCCAAAATGGTCCTCAATTGCAGTCCGAATCTATTTTCAAAAATATGAACCGGAGAAATTCTAGCTTTTTGAGAGAGGCAAAGATTACCCACATCTTCGATGAAAATCTTGTCGCTGTTGGTAATGATAGCAGTTCCTTCCTTGCGCTCAAAATCTGTCTCGGATCCCACTGATGTTTCAGTCCTAAGTGTGCCAGACCGGGTAATAGGAGGGGTGCCGAGTGCCGGCGTAACAACTGGATAGGTCGCGAGGATATCCTTCGCGATCGTGACGTTCCCCGAGCTAATGTCAAACAGTAGGTCCCATGCTCTTGATGATTCAAAAATAGGATTGGTCACTCCAGCAATGAATGCTGGCCTATGCTCTATTTCATGGGACGGTTCCATCTGAATCAGGAAAATGGCACTCACACAGACTCCCAATCTTCCCGATTCTCCAGATTGGCATAAGGGAACGCCCGCTCAATGAAACCACGGAGTACAATGCTGCATCCAGAAGCGAGGGCACAAGCTGACAAAACGAAGTTTGATACATCACCCGCTGGGCGTCTGTGCCCCAGAAAGATTATACGCTTCCCTGTTATCAAACCATTGAACAGAATGATGATGGGATGAGTGAGAGGTCCGCTCGTGTGCAGATGCGGATGTATCGGTCCTGACACTAACTGGGTGGAATTGAATACCTTGATCAAGGATATCAGGGAATACTAACGGCTGGTCGTTAGCAGATAGAAAGGTGGGAAAACTTGCGTAACATACATCTCCGACCTCCTCGGGAAATGTGGTGAGTGGTACTTTGATCGGTAGAGGATAATCACAGTAATTGACCGTCGTTTGGTAGAAATGTGTATCCTTGACCATGGCATATCTTAAGTGTGCATCGTAATAAGATTGAGATGCATTAATTTGACGGGCATGATGTTCTCGACTATGTGCTTGCGATGACGAAGAGGACGTCCCGGTTGATCTCCGTTTTCGATTAGACGAGGCATTGCTACTCCCAGTGTAGGACGCAGGACCATTGGGATCCCCAGTGGTATCCTTCCCAGGTTCTATCCTACTTTCATCTCCAACCCATACTGCACTCCCTCCAAGGGAGAAAGAGGTATCTGGTGGTGAACCTTGCGAGTTTCCCGAGGATCGTTTACTTCTGGTGTTTTCCGCTGATTGTGTTTTTTCCTTGTCTTTGCTACGCATTAAGATACCCTCTTCAAAACTTGAATACGACCCGCCCGACTTATGCTGCTTCCCTCCAGACGATGAGGTTGATTGTGAGTTGACCCTCTGAGGAAACTTTTCTGCAAAAATATCTTTTCGTTCAGATGAGCGCATGAGAAGTTTCTCTTGTCGTAAGAGATGAGGTATCCCGGACAAGTCCATTGAATTGATAGCGTCAAATAGGCGAGCTAGACAATCTTGAGAAGGATCTGTAAAATAGTCTTCGATTGCGAGTAACAAAAAGGGCTATTCATGGTCAATGTTTAGAAGTAGTTTTCGCGGCGTCAAGTATACTCCTTGCCTTGAAAATTTGGATATATGAATGTCTTGTACATATTGCCAGGGCCAGAACTTTGGCGCCACTTCGTAATAGTGTTCAGCAAGGATGAAGAGTGACGACTATGAACATACCGATCTAGGGTCTTGTCATGCTTTGTCCGTACAAGATTGAGCACACAAAGCAGCTCTGGCTTGTTGGACTTGCTATCCTCGGCATTACAGCCCGGTAAAGCGGTAGTCTGAATATCTGGACTGTCGAGAGCTAACACAGGGGATATTGTGTTAAACGGCTTCTGGTTCAGAAAAAAAACGGTCCAATCATCCAGCTGCGCTTCTGCACCATCGGGAAGCATCGATGACGCAAGTAAACTAGTGAAAAGGATCAATCCTGCTCATATAGATAGTTGCAAGGCAGTGATATACCTCTCATCAACACCGAGGGGTTGAGGAAACTGGTATTTGAGCTGAGGGCCTTCAAATATATGAAACTCAGCAAGGAGAACAAAAGAACAATGGTTGCCAGAGCCTGCCATGGGCAGATCTAGGAGCGAACAGAGTAGCTCTGGCGAGTTGAGCTTACAAGTTGTTAGATTATGTCAGAAATTTCCATTAATGGTAGTAACCTGGCATCATAGTAAACAAGGCTTTCACTGTGTCTATGGCACAGCTTCAACCTTTATGAGTTGAGTTGACTATACTTTTACTTAAATTGTAGTGTGGTCAATTTCCTCTTTTACAATGTCAACTCAGTAGTCAATAGTGGACTGACAATCATTACCTTTTACAATGTTAATTATAAAGTATGTGGTAGACAAGGTCTGCTTGGTAGTACTCATCTCAGTAGTCAATAGTAGATTGACAACTGAGGTGAAATAGATCTATTACTGCAATGGTACCACCTTTTAGTCTAACTTCATTGGGTATTCAAGAGAGTAGTATACTATGATGGTTTACTTCAACACTGTTGTATTCTGGAATTTTGTAGTTCTTTTCTTTTCTTTTTATTTTATTTTATTTTAATTAATTAATTAATTAATATTATTATTCTCCTTTCATAATAAGATCTCCTAGTTTGTTAAATCTCCTATAATTACATTGTAGTCCATGTTCTGTGTATATCTCCTTTCTTGGATTTTGTATATATATTGTATAGTTACAGTGTAGTTCTCTAGTTTGTAAATTAATGTTACTTATGTCTATTCTCATTTTCTATATATGTCAGGACCTATGGGACAATCCTGGATTTCCCTCTGAGAGTAAGAGGTTAAAGACAAGAAGAACTCAACAGAGTCTCTTTATGAATTGACCAGCTATTTATAATAGTACATGTAGCTGTGGCTAGTCTATTCTAAGAGTAACTATGGTTTCTATCTGTTAAGTCCTGAGTAATTCCCCATGTCAGACAGCTTCTGCCCACATGTTCTTCCACACATAGTAGTTAACTGATAGATATGTGATCTACCTCAGATCATCACTTGATTCTTTCCATGCTTGTCCTTTTATAGTTCATAATGTTCCCGCATTATAGTCATTATATCATGATGTCATTAATTAATTAATTAATAAAGAAAAAGAATAAGTGCTAGAGCAAATCATGACATTATTCCCTTCTTAAGGTTTGTTGTCTCTGACAAATGTCCCTATTATTAAATTTTTATTGATTTAATATTTTTTTCTTCCCTCTTCTTTTTATTGGCTTAAAAAAAAAATTATACTTTACAGCATAGGGTTGTATCCCCTAAGTGTTTGTCTGACACCTGTGTTGTTATTGTATTAGATTTGACTTTAAGGAGGGAATTCTTCTATGGGAGCTTGGCCTCAATAATGAGTTATGCCTGCTTATACACTTGCCCCTTCTAGGACTTAAGGGGATTTATTAAGAGAAAAAGAGAGATATGAGTTAACAAGATGGAGTCCTTCTAAGAGAAAATGAAACTAAGGTAGTTATAACAATTAGTAATTATTTAAATAATTCAGAGGATTCCAGAAAGGCTAATGGTAAGCTAACTAATGCCTACATGCATCATGCATATACACAGTATGCATCACAATGTCACCATTGTGACAGTACCCTCTCCTTATAATCATACTCTTGTGGCCATAGATTAGCTCATGGTTTCCTCGTTCACGACTAGCAGTATAGTTTTGAAGGTTCCCAGGATCATGGTTCAGAGTCTAGTGCATGGCCCAGATTTTCCTGGGTAAAGGGAGTGGAATTCAGACATTAACTCAGCTGCATTCTCTAGATTGGAGGCTGGTGTTCACAAATATTTGTCTGGGTTGTCCTCATACCCTGATCATTGGACAAGGTATAGCAGTAGGTCTCTTCTTTGCTGGTCAAGTTTGGAGTCCAGTATCTGGGCCATCTCAAATTCCAAGTTACTATTAATTTTTATGGGAGGTGGGGGAGGATTGACACAGCTAAGGATATTGCTGAGGGGTGCTGGTGTCACAAACTTCATTTGGCTATAACTCCACAGATACTTGCACGATTCCCACGGTCTAAGATGCGTCAGAAAGCCCTTAAGAAGACCTTTCGAACAATGCCCAAAACGTGTCAAAGCAATCAGTACTCATTGAGATATCAGTTAATCAGTGCCGGACACTGATTGGCAGATATCTCAGGAACTGCTGAACGCAGACATTTGCTTCCATGTGCACATGGAAGCTCTCTTCAATATGCTTCTGATGACTATAAATAGACCTTAGGGCAATAAGATCCTGTGGAGATACAAGGACCTCAAGGTATGGTATGACACTGATCTATTACCCATAGATACACATCAATCCTTGAACACAACAAGGACAGCGCCTTATATGGTTAAGTTATCACTATTTTAGACACAAAAGGACTGCCATATGTAGAACAATAGACAGTAGAACATGTGATGCTCTGTTTAGGTGTACAGACTATCATTTCCTGTATATAAGGCTTCATAGTCTAAGGATTAGACCTCAGACTTAACAACATCTTCTGTTGCTTATTCTACTCTGCTACCAAGCTCTTGAGATATCATAACTCAATCAATCACAAACAAGTAAGTAACCATTTGTGATAGTTGGCTCAATCTGTGATATGTGGAAGACAGAATGGATAGTGTAGAGGTAGTTAGGGAGTTTGATTAGGTACAAGTGAGTATCTGGTTTCTCTATAACCTCAAAAGAACCTAAATACTTTTCTGATAGTTTTTTGGTAGGCCAGGTTGATTTTATGAATCTGGCGAGTATGAATATGCAGTCACTCATCTCTATCTTGGGTGCTGGTATCCTTCTCTTGTCCACTGGTATTTGGTAGTGATGCTGTGCATCTTCAATCGCCCCTTTCAGATCATCATGTACCAACCTCAAATCTGTCACGAATGAGTCCGCCTCTATAATCCATACATTATTTTCTACCTGTAGTTACATCTTGAGATAGTAACCCTTATTTACATAAAAGGAGAAGACATCTGTAGTAGATGACAGTGTGTTGTTGTAGATGAACTCAGCCAAGGGGAGTAATTGCGACCAATTTGATTGCTGGTAGTTGCAATAGATCCTCAAGAATTGTTTGAGTGTTTGATTAGTGCACTTGGTTTGGCTGTCAGCCTTTAGGTAGTATCCTGAGGTAAAATGTAGTCTCATATCCAGTGCATTAGCCAAGGATCTGAAGAACTTAGACACAAATTCTGTTCCTCAATTAGATGTGACATGGCTGGGTACACCATGCTTTGAGAAGACATACTTGATAAACAATTCTACCAGCATAATGATGTCAAGTGACCTTATGGTCGAAATGAACAGTACTTGTTTGGTGAGTCAGTCTACTACAACTAAGATGTCCATGTAGCCTCCTAATGGGGGTAGTTGTTCAATAAAATCCATTGAGATGGATTCCCAGGACCTAGATGGGATTGGGAGCTGTTTAAATAGTTCATATGGCTTATAATGTCTCGTTTTGTTCCTTCTACAGACATTACAAGACCAAACATAGTCTGACACAAATTCTCAAAGATTTGACTATTTGAAATCTTGGTGTACTAACTGGTAGGTCTTAGACTGTCTTAGGTGTTCTACCAACATATGGTTATGCTTAGTTTTGAGTACTTATAGCCAAAGGTCACCAGTGTTGGGCACAAAGAATTGTCCTTCATAGTACAATATGCCGTCCTCATCTCTGGTCCAATGAGGGTCCTCTGTTGTTCTCCTATTCATTAGGAAGTACGTGTGCGATTGGTCTGATTTCTAGACCTCCTTGAGATGAGTGATTGAAGGTCGGTCACAATGGCTGTCTGCAAGGTTAGAGGCTGACCTCCCAAGTCCATATCAGAGGGTTGTCATAAATTGCCTGCCCAAACCAAAAATAGTATGGATAGAGGGATAGAAAGAACAAGAGCTATTCTCAGATAGACTAGATGAAGGATTCTAACTATAGAAAAGGGAGATAAGATGAGATCACATGACAAGTCACATAACAGAACCTTCTGGAAGGATCAGTAGTTACTTAAGCATACACATAGACAAATAGAAATTGTGTATAAGTAGGTAGCACAATCGACTGAGAGACTCTATTGAGTTCTTTTTGTTCTTTTAAACGTTAAGCATAATAAGACGGTTGTCTCGACTTGCTTGTCATTACAAGGGTATTAACTGGGTTCAGGTGAAAACTGACCTCTGGATTGGAAAGTCCTTTAATGGGTCATCCCTATAGACGTTCTATCTTTGGGTTAAAACATCTGGCTTCTTCCCCAGTCTTCCTGGCCGAAACTTGATTGATAGGTTAAACTGTGAGAGGAATTCCGACTACCTAGCTAGATGTCAGAAGAGTATTTTGGTTTCAGAAAAATAGGTGAGGTTTTTATAATTCATGAATACCTTCACCGGGGTAACAACTCCTTCAAGGTAGTATTGCCACTTCTTGAAGGATTTGACAATGGTTAATAACTCCTTATTGTATATATCATAGTTAATTTCTGCTGCACTGAAGGCTCTCAAATAGAAGGCAATAGGGCAAATCTCACTATTGGATTGGGTCGAAAGGATGGCCACCAGGGCGTAGTCAGAGACATCAGTCTCCAGGATCATCAGTGACTTGGAATCCCAGTATCCTAGTATGGGTGCTGTAGTGAATGCTTTTTTGATATTGTCAAATGCTACTTGGCAATCTGTTGTCCAGGACCAGTGTTCATTTTTCTGGGTTAGATAAGTGAGTGGTGAGGTTATTTCAGTGTAATTGTCAATAAAGCACTTGTAAAAGTTCACAAATCCTAAGAAGAACTGTACATCCTTTACTTGACATGGTATTGGCCAATTCTGTATAGTCTGTGTCTTTGATTTGTCCATTCTTAGGCCATTCACTCCCAAGACAAAACCTAGGAACTCAATCCTGTCCTAGTGAAAGACACATTTGGTAGATGATGTATATAGCTGGTTCTCTCATAGTCTTTTGAGAACCTTCTTTACATGATCATCCATATTGTCTGAGTAAATCAAGATATCATTCAGATAGATGACTACAAAGATGTTCAAGACATCAGAGAAGATATTATTTATGAAATGCTGAAAGGCCAATGGGACATTTGACAGGCCAAATGGCATCATGAGCCATTCAAATGAACCATAGCAAGTGTGGAAAGCTGTTTTCCACTTGTCCTCCTTGGTGATGTGCACCAGATGGTAAGCACTCTTTAGATCTATTTTTGAGTATATTCGTGTTTTTCTGGGGGTGTCCAAGAGGTCATTCAAGAGGGGAATTGGGTATCAATCTTTATGGGTCATTTGGTTCAGACCACGGTAATCTACACATAGGCATAATGTTCCATTTTTCTTCTTGACAAACAGTACTGGGGCACTGCAAGGGGACTTGAATGAGTATATAATGCCTGTTTTTATATTTTTCTCCAAGAACTCTTGCAAGGTTTCCAGTTTCAGTGTTGATAGAGAGTATATAGAACCTAGAGGAGGTATTTTATCCTCCTCAATCTATATGGCTAAGTCATAGAGTCAATGCCCAGAGGGTATTTTGGCCTTTTGCATGCTAAAAACATCCGCATACTCCTTGTAGTCCTTAGGGAGTCTAGGTATTTCTGGGATAGTCTCCCTTGTTTGTGCAGTGAGACCAGTAACCATTATAAAAAGGGTCATGATCTGGAAGCTGATTGCTCCCTTAGTTTTCCAAGCATTCACTAGGGAGATCTGGGATTTTTTAGGTAAGGACTGGTCAATTGACAGTTGATCTTTACTAGGATAATTCTTTACTAGATGTCAGATACTCGAAAAATTGGCACATAGTGTGGGTACTGGATAAACAAATAAGTTCTCAGAGAATGAGGGTGTCTCTAATAGATGATTCTGGAGTTCTGGGTTAGGTCAGAGGCTAATGGGTCAGTTTGCTGGCTCAGATGTGTTGAATTTCAAGGTTTCTTTCCTTCAGTCAACTAGGGAGTTATGTTGGGTCAACCAGTTGTGCCCTAGTACTATGGGGTAAGTGTCTTCTAGTTTAGTCACAAAAAACTCAATCTGACAAGAGTACAAGCAAGGGAATCTAATTGACAAAGACACAACATGATTCACAAGGTGGTTAATGGTCCCATCTATCAGGATAAGTGGGAGGGGATTAATCTTTCAGCATGGTAAGCAATATTTAGATATAAGGACAGAATCCACAAAGCAGTCAGACGACCCTGAATCTACCAAGGCAATAATAAGCACTGGGATAGGAGGAAGTAAAAGCTCAACCTGCAATGACTTCAAGCAGATAATCATTGCTGTGTCTAGATGTAGTACCATTTCCCTGGCTAAATTTAGGCAGTCGACTCTCTATGGTGTGAGGTGACTGCCGAGTTGTTTTTTGACAACTCTAGGGAATTTGCTGACTGATTGACATAGGACGTGCGGGCCTCTATTGGCCCCAATGATTGGTAAGCCTATTTGGGGCAGGATCTTACAAGGTGACCAGACTGGCCATAATGCATGTAGAGTTCTAGGCTCATGTAGTATTAATGTTCTATGGGTGTAAGCCAACTATCTGGGCCCAGAATACTGCTGGTGTCAGACAATGACTGTTCAGTATGAAAAGAGGAAAGATATTGGGTTAATGGTCCCCAAATGTAGTTTCAGGGTAACTTATCAGTCAATGTAAAACCTTCTAAAGCAGAGGGAGGTCTTCATTAGATAGATCTAAATGCTTTTGGTATGTAGCCTTGTATGGCCCTCAATGCTTGGAATTTGTGCTTTTTTTTTGTTGACGTTTCCAGAAGTCATTATCAATCCTCATCACAGTCCTTTTTAAGCCTTCAAACATTGAGACATCCTCATGGATGTGGTCAGGAATGACATCCTTCACTATTTTTTTGAGTGCTCTGTCATCCCAACAGATCTGGTTTTGAAACTTGGCAAATTGGATGAAG
>Ga0153966_100271_pt1 | contig 26439 bp, 42 predicted proteins | sample TSFL050MetaG_FD_104738 | JGI IMG/M metagenome (GOLD analysis project Ga0153966, IMG submission 104738) | Attine ant fungus gardens microbial communities from Florida, USA - TSFL050 MetaG | ecosystem: Host-associated > Fungi > Mycelium > Unclassified | place: USA: Florida, Paynes | collected... | reverse complement strand
CATTGGACCGAGCAAAGCTTACATGCAACTTATATGCACTGTATAACCATGATACTTATCTGCATCTTGATATTCTTGGTGTGATTCAGCTCCACGTTCTGGTCGGATTCTTCACACCAGTGTCTTAGTTCCACCTGACTCTTTTCACACCGGTTGCCACTCGTTATTAATCCACTTCAGACTCCAGTATAAACAAAGTGTACGGTATATAAACACTACATGATAGTACAGCAGCTGTTTTGCTGGAAGGAAGCGTTGAGTCGAACATGAAATAAATTAGTGACATCACGTACTTTCTTTGCAGTCTTGTAGAACGCCTTCGAATGCGCCGAAAGAGATTCGGATCTTTCGACTAGAGTATCAAGCTTCTCGCCGCGCTGTAGGACTGATTCCATCGTCTTATGCTGTGCATCTGTTGGCTTGAGCTCCTCCATTTCTCTGAATAACAACGCTTACCAGGATTATCTTTGTCTCATCAAGTTCCTGTTGTACACGCATAATTGTGTCTGCTTGGCGCGGATCTTGGTACTTTTGTATATACACGCTGATATCTGGGAACGATATTGATCCTGGGTTCTTGAACAAAGATTGGGGTACTTTGGCCGTAAAGTCATCAAGAAGTTTTGTCAACAACGAAAATGCTGGTCTGACAGGATACTCCTGGTCCGTGATCATAACACCTATTTCTTGCGATTAAGAACGCCCATTTTATTTAACATGTTAACTGCCAAATACCAGCGAGCTGCTCAGCTCCCCCACGATTATAAATATGGGCTGTGTATGAACTCTCTTTAACACTCTGCCTCTGACCTTGTGCTGTGCGTTCTACTACCGTTTTTGTGAAGAAATTCATGAACTCGCCAACGGATCCCCGCTGGTAGAATGAGAAACTTGACAGGTCATTGGCAGAACTGAGAGCAGCAGAAGCACCGGAATGTGGAGCAAGAACAACTGAGATAGAGTAAATCTTCATTTGAATTAGAGGACGGTTCTGCAACAGGTAATGAACACTGTTCCTAGCAATGCAATTGAAGCGTTACAGATAATGTGACACACTGTGACTGATTGTGTGATAGTGAGACCTTGTATGGCAAAAAAACACAGATAGGGACAGCTGCAGTCACAATGATGGTATATCAAGACTGGTGTGGTACTTTAACTACCAAACAACTCCTGGTTGCACTTTGCTACTGACACAGTACTCATCTCCATCCTTAAAACATCACTTAAAGGCTGTTCTGAATTCATTCTTTTCTCAGGTTAATGAGAACTCAGCAGAGTTCTCTATCTATTAAGCTACTACTTATCTAATCTACCACTTATGTGATCTCTAGATTATTGTAACCATTCCTATATTTCTTATAAAATATAAAAGAAAATAAAAGAATGAAAATAGACTGTATGACTGAGGTAGTTCATGATATAGAGATATACAACAAAGATGTTGTATAGCTAGAATGACAAAGGTACAAAGAAGAATATCAGAGGAAAATGAAAGAGAATTGGAAACAATGGAAGAAAAACCCATTCTCAAGATACAATAGGAATCTGTTCTTACAAAAAAGTCAAGACAACAAAAGAAGAAGAAAAGAAGAAGCCAATGAAGAAAAGAAAGAAAGAAGGATAATCAAAGAAGATCAAAAATACCTAGAAAGTTTGGAGTACAAAGAAGAGATAGTGGAAAAATAAAATAAAGAAGACAAAATAGATAATCTATGGGACCTATACAATGAGCTTTAAAAAAGTTCTCAGAATAAGAACTCTTGAGAGAGAAATAGTGTTATAAATTACTATCTGAAGCACTTAGCCAATGTGGCTAATATTTAGTTTTTAGATACATGGGAAAATATCACTAAGATAAGATATAGAAAACTTAGTGACTTAAAGAGAATGCACAGTAATAAGTAAATATGCACAAATATAAAAATAGTATGAAATATTACTAGAAACTCTTAATAAGTTTTCTTTGTCAAACTCTGACTCAGAGTGGGTTAAGATCTAGATCAATTTGGTCAACATCTGAAGCCTTATAATTCTTTTTTATATTCTTTGATTGCTTTCTTTGTATTCTTCAGGTTTTCTTTCTTTTTCTATATATTTTCTTGATACCCATATTTATCCATACTTCTCTGAGAGGCTTAAATATTTATTTCACTTCTCTCTGCTGCTTTCCCTATACTACCCTCTGATTAGCAGTTCCTGTTACTTTTCTTATTTCTACTTTTTTTTCCAGATTAGTGATTCCAGCCTTTCCCTTTTGGACCCTAGACACTGATTATTCCATTTCTCCTTTCCAATTCTACCAAGGGGTGTAATGACAAGTCTAGTTGAAACAACTGTCTTATCATACTTGATATTTATAAGAGAATGAAGAGAACTCGATGAAGTTTCTTTGTGAATTGCTCTACCTACTTATACACAAATATTATTTGTCTATATATATGTTTAAGTAATTTCCTATAATCTTTCTAGAAGGTTCCATCATATGGCCTATTATATAATCTCTATCTTATCTGATCTTATCTCTTATTCTATTTTTAGCACCCTTTGTCTAATCTATCAGAGAAGAGTTCCTGTTCTTCCCATTTCTCTAGTTATACAATTTTAGAACTGGGCAGGTTCATGACATTACCCCTCTTTTTAAGGTTTTTCCTTCAAAAGAACTTTGCTCCTTTCCAACTTCTTCAGATATTCCCAATCAAACTTCCCATTGTCCCATCTGTACAGTAACTTTGCTATAAATCTTCTTGGCATCTCCTTTTATTCTTCCTTTATTCTTCTCCCTTCTTTTCTATATTTTCTCTCATATTCTTCTACTACTTCTTTCATATTTTTCAGATTTACCTCTCTTTCCCACGAGCCTTTTTCAGCTGTATATCCTTTTTATCTTACCAGATACTTCCATTTGCCATATCTTCTTCTTTTGTTCATTATTTTCTCTACTTTGTACTCTTTTTCTCTCTCTATTATTACTAAAAGGGCCAGTTGCTCCTTTTGTCCTGGAACCTGCTCCTTATACCTCTTAATTTGGCTTATGTTTACTACTGGGTGGATTCTGACCATTTCTGGTAACTCTAATGTAAGAGTTTAGTCTTTTGGTGAGTGACCTCAGACTTAACTCCACTCTAAGTCGGAGTTGACAAAGAGAACTCATTAGAGTTCCTGTTATTTTGTGTACACTACTTATACAAGTTCAATCATTTGTCCTTGTTTACTGATCTGATGTTATTACATAATTAAATGAAAAATAAAATAAAAGAAAAATAAATATTGACTTAGAGGGGAAAAGGCAATTCATAACAGCACTGTTATGATTTGCTCTGGCACTTATTTTTTTTAATTAAATTAATTAATTAACAATGGTACAACTTAATGAATACAACACAGGAATGTTATGATTATAAAAGGGACAAGCATAGAAAGATTGAGTGATGATCTGGAATAAATTATATATCTATTAGGTAGCCGCCATGTATGGAAGAACATATGAGTAGAAGCTGTCTGACGTGGGGAATTATTCAGAACTTAACAGATGATAGTTAATAGATATCTTGATCTCTTTTAGAAAGACTAGTCACAGCCATATGTAGTATTATAAATAGCTAGTCAATTCATAAAGGGAACTCTGTTAAGTTCTCCTCATCTTAACCTCATACTCTCTGAGAGGAATCTGGGATTGTCTTGTAGGTTCTGACAAGTACCCCCCTCTCAAGGGTCCTTGTCCCAAAGACTTTTCATAGTTCATCGTCTAGGTCCCTTAGGTCACCCATATCCTCTTCTTCATTTTCCAATTCTTTCAAGTATTTTCTATCTTCCTCAATTCTCTGTCAATTTTCCTTGTCTTCTTCTTCATTCTATTCTTCTATCTTCTCTCCCTTGTATTCACCTTTCTTCTCCTCTATTCTTTTCAGGAACAGGCTCCTGTTATACCTTAAGAATAGATTTCTTTTCTACCATCTCCAATTCTCTTCCATGCGTTTCCAGTATTCTCAGTTGTACCTCTTATTTTCCTATCTGTAAAGTAGTTTTGTTGTGTACCTTCCTAGTAATTCTCTACTAAATGTTTTCCTGTCTTCTTTTGCCTCTTGTCATCTTACTTCTTCTTCTTTATCTCTGTTGTATTCCTTCTCAAATTCTTCTACCAATTCCATTGCATTTTTTAAATTCTCCTTGCTCTCCCATATGTCTTCCTCTGCTGTGCATCCCTTCTGTATATTTTTCTTTTGTTTATGATTTTCTCTACCTCCAATTCTTCTTCTTCTTTGATCACCATCAGTTGTAGTGCTTCCTTTCTTTGTCCTTCCATTTGTGACTTGTATCTTCATACTCTACTGACATTAACTACTGGATGTATCTTGATTATACTTGACAATTCTAATTCTATTGCATTACTAGAAATAATTGCTTTTACTTTGTAAGGTCCTACAAAGTGTCCTGTGAACTTTTTCATACATCTTCTGACTATTGTCATGAATCGCCTTCTGTCTCTAAGTCAATATTTATTTTCTTTTTCTTTTTCTTTTCTTTTAATTATGTAATATAGTTGGATCAGTAAATAAGGACAAATAATCAGACATGTATAAGTAGTGTACACAATTTAGCGAGGACTCTAACGAGTTCTCTTTGTCAATCTCTGATAAAGAGAGAGTTAAGGGTTAGGGTTACTCAACCACGATCCAAAGCCTTACAACTATCTGGTACTTAAGATCTTTAGTTGTCATAAATCACCCAATTTCCTTTCAAGCAATATTTATTTTATTTTATTTTCCTTTTCTTTTAATTATCAGACACATGGAGATTTATTATCAAATTGGGAACAGTGACTTAATAGAGAAACATGAGAAAAAGATAATGTGTACAAATAAATAAATTGTTTAAGTAGTGTAGAGCAAGTAATGGAAACTCTAACAAGTTCTCTTTATCAACTCTGACTTAGAGTATGATCTTAAGCTAGCTCAGCTAATGGTCATTATACTAGAACTCATTTTCACATCTAGGACACCAATCACCTTGATCCTTGTCCAATCTCATTCTCATTGCTCTCAGTGTGCAGTCATCTCAGACCAATCCTAACTTCCTCATAGCTAGGCCACAGGCTTAAGTAGACTGACTGGGAAGTTTAAACCCCAAAGGTGGATGGTTAGGACCAAACTCAGGTACTAGCCCAGACCAGATCTTACAATTGAGTGGGCTCAGTAGTTTACTTGTATCACCTTCATTGTATCAACTTTGTGCTACTAGTCCATTGTGATCAGTCTATGCAGAGGAATATTGCTGTATCTTTAAGAAAGCAATTAGTGTAGGGATCTCCTCTTTGGAGTGATAGCCAAAGTACTATTAGGGCAGTAGTCAGTAAGGCAGTAGGCATCTGGCTGGGTGAAGACCTTGCGCCCCAGCAGACATACAAGTGAGATAGGAGAAGAACATGACAAGTCTCTTAAGAAATATATACTTGTCCAGAACATAACATAATGTCTCTGGACCAATACAATCAGCTCATGAGTACTATGCTCAACAAAAGGCATGCTCTGGCCAAACTAAGGGCAGAATTAGAAGGGAGAGAAGGGAGAATGTGTAGGCAATGTGGGAGGTTTGGGCATCTCACCTGGAAATGTAGGAATGGAGAAGAGCAGAAGAAGAAAACAGTAGTGGGGAATAGGTTTGAGGTGCTGAAGAATTGGATGATGCAATGTGGGGTAAGAAAGGTGAGAAGACAGGAAACAGTGGAAGAGAAGAGGCAATGCTTCAAGTGTGGGAAAGAAAAACACAAGAAGTGGGAGTGTCCAAAGAAGAACGAGAAAAGGAAAGAAGAGGTGGCACCTCTGCAAAAGATATAGGAGAAGATAAAGTAGCATTGTGGAATAAAGAGGCTGTCTCTAAGAGGAGCAGTCATGAGCATGGATGGATAGACAACATGGTGGGAGGTTGTAACCCTAGTAGAATATAGAGGATGCAACTATAAGGGGACAAAGACCTAGGAGAACAAAGGCCAAGGTTTCCTGAGTAAGGAGCAGTTGTGCAATATGTAGTGTGGAAGCTGCAAGAAGGCATGGAATTGGAGAAATGAGGAAGCAGAAAGTGGCAGAGCAAAAAGAGTAAAGTGTAGCACATGTGGAGGTAAAGATGTGGTAGTTGGATGAAAGGTAGATAGAAATGAAAAAAGAGAAGTGTTCTGTCTGCCCTGTAGGACAAGAAAGAAAGTGCTGTGGTGGAACTGGGGAGGAGAGCTGGAATGGACAGTGCCTAGGGCCCAGAGGGAGAGGACTGGAATCACTAATCCACAGAGAGTAATAGAAACTGTCAATCAGAAAGCAGTGTAGAACAAGAAAGCAAGAGATGTGAGGCAAACATTTAAGCCTCTAAGAGAGGTGTGGATGAACGTGGGTATTGAAAAGATAGACATCTACAAAGGAAGAACAGTGAAAGCATTGCTTAATAGTAGAGCAATAGAAATGTTTATGAGCAGAGGTTTAGCAGAAAAGGGAGAATATAAGCTGATTAAATTAAAACAGCCAATAAAAGTGAGAAATGTGGATGGTACTGGTAATAGTGCAGGTGCAATTACGCATGAGGTAGAAGTAAACATGTTCTATAAGGGACATGTGGAGAGAGTATAGATAGACATTTGTGAGTTAGGAAAAACGGATGTAATATTAGGTATGCTATGGTTAGTGGCCTATAACCCAGAGTGTTATGATTCACTCTGACACTTATCTTTTTCTTTATTATTTTAATTAATTAACAATAGTACAACTTAATGAACATGACATGGAAATGTCATGATCTATAAAAAGGACAAGCATGGGAAGATTGAGTGATGATCTGGGATAGATCACATGCCTATTAGGCAGCTGCTATGTGTGGGAGAATATGTGGGCAGAAGCTGTCTGGTGTGGGGAATTACTCAGAACTTGACAGATAGTAGTTAATATATACCTTAATCTCTCTTAGAATAGACTAGTTACAACCACATGTACAAGTATAAATAGCTGGTCAATTCATAGAGGGAACTCTGTTGAGTTCTTCTTGTCTTAACCTCATACCCTCTGAGAGGGATCCAGAATTGTCCTGCAGATCCTGATATAGAGATAGATTGGTAGAAAGAAGAGGTTAGAATGATGAGATGTCCACTACTGTGTGGAAAAGCAGTAAAGATAAAGGGGAAGAAGAAGATAAGAGAAAACAAAAAGAAAATGATAAGGTGGGCAGTAGACAAGAAAGAGGATTGGAGAAGAGAGAAGGAGATGGAAGCGGATCATAGGAAGGTGAAAGAAATGGTATCTAAGAGGTTTCATAAGTGGTTGAAGATATGTGGGAAAGTGAAGTCCAAGAGAATGCCGGTTAGAAAAGTATGGGACTATGCAATCGATCTCAGAGATGACTTCAGAATAAGTAAAGCAAGAGTGTATCCTCTTTCTAGGAATGAAAAGGAGGAGGTACAGAAGTTCATTAATGAACATATAAAGAAGGGATATATTAGACCTTTGAAATCACCTCAGATGTCGCTGGTGTTCTTTGTAGGCAAGAAGGATGGAGAGAAGTGCATGGTTATGGACTATAGAAGACTCAATAAGCAAATGATCAAGAACAACTATCCTCTGCCATTGATTATGGACTTAGTAGACTTTATGGGCAATAAAAGAGTATTTACTAAAATGGACCTCTGGTAGAGCTATAACAATGTAAGGATAAAGAAAGGAGATGAGTAGAAGGTGGCTTTCACTACTCATGTGGGGTTGTATGAGCTAGTAGTAATGTTTTTTGGAATGACAAATTTGCCTGTCATATTCCAAGGCATAGTGAATGAAATTTTGAGAGACATAATCAATAGAGGAAAGGTGGTGGCTTTTATAGATGATGTGTTGATAAAAACAGAGACAGAGAAGGGACATGACGAAATTGTGAAAGAAGTGTTGAGAAGATTGAAAGAGAATGACCTATATGTGAAACCAGAGAAATGTACCTGGAAGGTACAGAAGGTGAATTTCTTGGGAGTAGTAATGGATTAGGAGGAAATTGAGATGGAGGAGGATAAAGTGATGGGAGTATTGAACTGGCCTGTACCTAAGATGGTCAGAGATGTTAGAAAGTTTTTGGGGCTTGCAAATTACTATAGACAATTTGTGAAAGACTTTGCAAAGATGGCCCAACCCTTAAATAATCTGACAAGGAAGGAAGAGAAGTGGAAATGGGGGGATGCACAGCAAGAGGTCTTTGAGCAACTAAAGAAAGTTTTCATGAGTTGAGCCTTATTGGTTGTGCCTGAACTAGATAAAGAGTTCAGAGTAGAGGCAGATGCTTCTAATTTTGCAATAGGAGGAGTGTTGTCCATTAAATGCAAGGATAATATGTAGAAACCAGTTGCTTACATATCCAAGTCATTGAATGAAACAGAATGCAATTATGAAATACACAACAAAGAGATGTTGGCAGTGATTTGATGTTTGGAAGCCTGGAGACATTTCCTGGAAGGAACTAAGAGTAAATTCAAAGTATGGACAGACTATAAGAACTTAGAATACTTTATGAGCAATCAAAAGTTAAATCGCTGACAAGCATGATAGGCTCTGTACTTATCTAGATTTGACTTTGTGTTGAAGCACATTCCAGGGAGTAAAATGGGGAAGGAAGATGGGTTAAGCAAGAGGCCAGACTGGGAGGTTGGAGTGGAGAAAGATAATGAGGAGCAGATATTGATAAAGAAAGAGTGGTTGGAAGTGAAGAAAGTAAGGGTAGCAGAAGTAATGATAGAAGAGGTAGACTTACTAAATAAAGTAAGAAAGTGTGAGGCAAGAGATGATGAAGTAATAAAGGCAGTAGAGGAGATGAAGCGAGTGGGCATAAAAATGTTGAGAGATAAGGAGTAGCATCAAGAAAATGGCTTAGTATTAAAAGAAAAGAAAGTGTATGTTCCTAAAGACAAGAAATTGAGAGTGGAAGTAATCAGACTACATCATGATATGTCTGTGGGAGAGCATGGAAGATAGTGGAAAATAGCAGAATTGGTGACAAGGAACTTTTGGTGGCCCAAGGTCACTAGAGAGGTAAAGCAGTATGTAGAGGGATGTAGTACTTGCCAATGTAACAAGAATTAAACATAACCCCCGATAGGAAAGCTTATGCTGAACTCGATTCTAGAGAAGGCATAGATTCATATTAGTACAGATTTCATCACAAAGTTGCCTTTAGCACAAGGATACAACTCAATCTTAGTAGTAGTTGATAGATTTACAAAGATGGTATATTTCATACCTACTACAGAAAGAACTAGTGCAGAAGGTCTAGCACGACTATTTAGAGATAATATTTGGAAGCTATATAGACTTCCATATAGTATTATCTCCAATAGAGGACCACAGTTTGTGGCAGGAGTCATGAGGGAGCTGAACCATATGTTAGGGATTAAGACAAAATTATCTACAGCATTCCACCCACAAATGAATGGCCAGATGGAAAGAATGAATCAAGAATTAGAACAGTATCTCCACATGTTCATCAATCACTGACAAGAGCAATAGCCTGAGTGGTTAGGAACAGCAGAGTTTGCATACAATAATAAAGTGCACACAGGAACTAAGGTATTATCTTTTCAAGCAAACCAGGGACAAAATCCTAGGATGGGGTTTGAATTGAGAAAGAAGAGAAAGTATGAAGGAGCTGAGAGATTTGCAGAAAGAATACGGAGTGTGCAAAAAGAAACTAAAGTAGCGCTACAGAAAGTGCAGGAGAATATGAAGCAGTATACAGACAGAGAAAGAGGAGAAGCAGAGAAATATAGAGTAGATGACTTAGTGCTACTCAGCACTAAAGACTTAAAGTACCAAATGGCTAGAAGATGAACAGAAAAGTTCACAGAGCATTTTGTGGGACCTTACAAAGTAAAGACAATTGTGTCTAGCAATGTGATAGAATTAGATCTGCCTAGTACGGTCAAGATACATCCAGTAGTCAATGTCAGCAGAGTACAAAAATACAAGTCACAGGTGAAGGGTCAAAGAAAGGAAGTGCTACAACCAGTGGTAATCAAAGGAGAAGAAGAATAGGAGATGGAGAAAATTATGAATAAAAAGAAAGTGCAAGAAAGGGACAAGTACTTAGTGCAATGGAAGGGATGTACAGCTAAAGAAGATACTTAAAAAAGCAGAGAGAACTTGAAGAATGTGATAGAGTTAGTCAAAGAATTTGAGAAGGAATATCACAGGAAAGAAGAAGAAGAAGTAAGGTTACAAGAGGCAAAAGAAGACAGGGAAATGTTTAGTAAAGAGTTACCAGGAAGATATACAGCAAAGTTGCTCTATGGATGGAGTAATAAAAAAATATGACAGAGAGTATTGGAAGTGAATGGAGGAAAATTAGAGACGGTGGAAGAAAAATCTGTTTTCCAGGTATAATAGGAACCCATTCTTGAAAAGAATGGAAGAAGAGAAAGATGAGTACAAGAGAGTAAGGATTGAAGAGTAGAATAAAGAAAAGAAAGAGGAAGATTAATAGAGAATAGAAGAAGATAGAAAATATTTGGAGGAGTTGAAAGATGAAAATCAAGATATGGGTGACCTAAGGGACCCATACAACAAATTATGAAGAAGTCCTCGGGACGAAGACCTTTAAGAAGGGGGTGATGTTATGAATTGTCCAATTTCCTCTAAAGCAATATTTATTTTATTTTATTTTAATTATTGGATATACAGGGATTTATTACCAAATTGGGAATGGTGACTCAATAGGGAAACACAAGAAAAAGATAATGTATACAAATAAATAAATTGTATAAGTAGTATAGAGCAAGTAATGGGAACTCTAACAAGTTCTCTTTGTCAACTTTGACTTAGAGTGTGATCTTAAGCTAGCTCAGCTGACGGTCATTACATTAGTGCTAAGTAGTACTAAGTTACCTACTCTATACTCTTCCACTTCTCCCCTCTCCTTATTTACATACCACATCATGTTGTCTTGTATCTTCTGTAGCGCTGCTTTAGCTTCCTCCTACACATTCTTCATCCTTTTAGTAAATTTTTCTGCTCCTTCATACCTCCTCTTCTTTCTCAACTCAAATCCCATTCTAGGGTTCTGTCCATGATTCACTTGGAAAGATGACACTTTTGTTCTAGTATGTACTTTATTATTGTATGCAAATTCTGCTGTTCTCAACTATTCTGGTTATTGTTCTTGTTGATGATCAATGAACATTTAGAGATATTGTTCTAACTCCTGATTCATTCTTTCAGTTTGCCTGTTTGTTTGTGGGTGGGATGCTATTGACAGTTTGGTATCAATCTTCAACATGTAATTCAACTCCTTCATAATCCCTGCTGCAAATTGTGGTCCTCTATTAGAAATTATACTATCTGGTAGTCCATGTAATTTCCAGATGTTATCTCTAAATAGTCATGCTAGTCCTTCTGTGCTTGTTTTCTCTGTAGTAGGTATAAAATGTGCCATCTTTGTAAGTCTATCTACCACTACTAGGATTGAATTATATCCTTGAGCTAAAGGCAACATTGTAATAAAGTCTGCACTAATGTGGGTCCATGCTTTCTCTGGAATCAAATTTGGCATTAACTTTCCTGCTGGTGGTTGTGTTTGATTCTTATTGTGCTGATAGGCATCATATCCCTCTATATATCACTTCACCTCTCTAGTGACTCCTAGCTACCAGAAATTTCTCGTCACCAGTTCTGCTATCTTCTATTGTTCTCCATGCCCTCCTACAGGCATATTATGATGTAGCCTGATTACTTCTGCTCTTAACTTCTCATCTTTAGAGACATATACCTTTCCCTCCTTCAACATTAGGCTATCTTCTTGATACCATTCCTCATCTCTTAGTATTTTCACCCCTGCTTGTTTCATCTCTTCTACAGCTTTTACCACCTCATCATCTCTTGCTCCATATTTCCTTACTTTATCTAGTAAGTCCACTCCTTCTATCACTACTTCCATTACTCTAATTCTCTTTGCCTCCAGCCACTCTTTCTTTACCAGCATCTGCTCCTCATTATCCTTTTCCACTCCAGCCTCCCAATCTGGTCTTCTACTCAATCCATCTGCTTTCTCCATTTTACTCCCTGGAATATGCTTTAACACAAAGTTGAACCTTGATAAGTACAAAGCCCATCTTGCTTGTCTATGATTAAGCTTTTGGTTACTTATAAAGTATTCTAGGTTTTTATAGTCCATCCAGACTTCAAATTTACTTCTGGATCCTTCCAGGAAGTGCCTCCATGCCTTCAAACAGTATATCATAGCCAGCATTTCTTTGTTATGTATTTCATAGTTTCTTTCCATTTCATTCAACAACTTGGAAATATATGCAACTGGTCTCCATTTATTATCTTTGCTCTTAATAGACAACACTCCTCCTGTTGCAAAGTTGAAGACATTTGCCTCTACCCTGAGTTCTCTGTCTAAGTCTGGCACAACTAATAATAGTTAGCTAGTGAAGATTCTCTTTAACTATTTGAATACCTCCTGTTGCTTGCTTATTCACCTCCACTTCTCTTTTTTCCTTGTCAAATTATTCAGAGGTCTAGCAATTTTTGCAAAGTCTTTTACAAATTGTCTATAATAATTTGCAAGATCTAGGGTTTTTCTAACATCTCTGACCAACATCTCTGACCGTTTTTGGCACTGACCAGTTTAACACTTTCGTCACTTTGTCTTCTTTTATCTCGATCTTCCCTTGACCCATTACTACTTCTAGGAAATTCACCTTCTGTACCTTCCAGGCACATTTCTCTGGTTTTACATATAAGTTATTCTCCTCCAATCTTCTTAACACTTCCTCTACAATTTCATCATGTCCCTCTTCTGTTTTAGTTCTTACTAATACATTATCCATGAATACTGCCACCTTCCTCTCATTGATCATGTCTTTCAGAATTTCATTCATCATCCCTTGGAATGTGGCAGGTGAATTTGTCATCCCAAAGAACATTACCACTTGTTATGAATCGCCCAATTCCTTCTAAGTCAATATTTATTTTCTTTTTCTTTTTCTTTTAATTATGTAATATAGTCAGATCAGTAAACAAGAACAAACAATCAGACATGTATAAGTAGTATACACAATCTAGTGAGGTGTAGTGAACATCCACTGGGATAGCTTAGGCTTATACTCTAAATCAGAGTTGACAAAAAGAACTTGTTAGAGTCCCTGCTGGATTTGAGTATACTACTTATACCTATTCTACTTGGTCTATGCACTACCTTCCCACAGTAATCATGTAACTGATCATGTGACCTCCCATGTGACTTCTCTGATTATGTAAGTCCATTCTAAAAATAGAAAGGAAAAAGTCCTTGTGTTATGATTCATGACATGAGGACTCTAACAAGTTCTCTTTGTCAAACTCTAATAAAGAGAGGAACTAAGGTTAAGGTTACCCAACCATGACTTAAGTTCTTACACCACTGGTTTGTATGATCCCACACAAGTAGTAAAAGCTACCTTCCACTCATCTCCTTCCTTTATTCTTACATTGTTATAACCCTATTAAAGGTCTATTTTAGTAAACACTCTTTTATTGCCCATAGAGTCAACTAAATCCATAATTAATGGCAGAGGATAATTGTTCTTAATTGTCTGCTTATTGAGCCTTCTGTAGTCCATAACCATGCACTTTCCTCCATCCTTCTTGTCTACAAAGAATACTGGCAAAGTTTGGGGCAATTTAGAAGGTCTGATATACCCCTTCTTTAAATGCTCATCAATGAATTTCTGTACTTCCTCCTTTTCATTTCTGGAAAGAGAATATACTCTTGCTTTACTCACTTTGAAGTCATCTCTGAGATCAATTGCATGATCCTATACCTTCCTAACTGGTATTCTCTTGGACTCCACCTTTCCAAACACCTTCAACTACTTATAGAACCTTTTGGGCACCATTTCTTCCACCTTCCTGTGGTTTGTCTCTATTTCCTCATCTCGTCCCCAATCTTCCTTTCCATCTACTGCCTATCTAATAATCTTCTTTTCATCCTCCTTTATTTCCTTTCTTCCCTTTATCTTCACTGCTTTGCCACACAGTGGTGGGCATCTCATCATCCTGACTTTCCCTTTCTCCTAATCTATCTCTGGGTTATGGGCTGTTAGTCATGGCATGCCCAAAATAACGTCTGTTTTCCCCAATTCACAGACATCCATCCTAACTCTCTCTATATGTCCTTTATAGAACATATTCACTTCTACCTTGTAAGTTATTGCACCTCCACTGTTACTAGTGCCATCTATATTTCTCACTTGTATTGGCTGATTTAACTTAATCAGCTTATATCTTCTTTTTTCTGCTAAATTCCTGCTCATAAACATCTTTGTTGCTCCACTATCCAACAATGCCTTCACTATTCTTCCTCCATGGGTATCTATTCTCTCAATACCCATGTTCATCCATACTTTTCTTAGAGGCTTAAATATTTGCCTCACTTTTCTTACTTCTCTTTTTTGCACTGCCTTCTGATTGATAGTTCCTGCCACTCTCTCCAGATTAGTGATTCCAGCCCTCCCCTTCTGGGCCCTAGGCACTGACCATCCTATCTTTCCACTCCAGTTCTACCATGGTACTTTCTTTCCTGTTCTACAGGGTGGACAGAACACTTCTCCTTTCTCATTCTTTTCTACCTTTCCTCCTATCATCACATCTTTGCTTCCATATGTGCTACACTTTACTCTTTCTGCTCTGCCGCTTTCTACTTCCTCCTCTCTCCAATTCCACACCTCCTTGCAACTTCCACACCACATGTTGCACAACTGCCCTTTGCTTAGGAAACCCTGCCCCCTGTTTTCCTGAGTTTTTGTCCCCTTGTAATCACATCCTCTACACTCTACAAGAGTAACTACCTCCCCTTTCATTGTCCACCCCTTCATGCTCATCACTGCTCCTCTTGGAGGCAGTCCTTTTACCTTACAGTACTCTTTCACTTTCTCCTACACTTTTTGTGGTGGAGCTGCTTTCTCTTCTTCTCTTCTCTCCTTCATCTTTGGACACTCCCACTTCTTGTGCCCTTTCTCCCTACACTTGAAGCATTACCTCCTCTTTTTTACTACTTCCTGTCTTCTCACCTCTTTTACCCCACATTGCATTACCCTATTGTTCAGCACTTTGAACCTATTCTCCACTACTGTTTTCTTCTTCTGCTTCCCTCCATTCCTACACTTCTGGGTGAGATGCCTGAACCTCTCACATCACCTACATATTCTTTCTTCTCTTCTCTCTAATTCTGCCCTTAGCTTGGCAAGGGCATATCTTTGGTTGAGCATGTTGCTCATAAGGTTGTTGTATTGGTCCAGAGACATTGCGTTATGTTCTGGACAGATGTTGTATAAAGAAAAATAAATGTATTTCTTGAGGGTACACCGTCTTCTTCTAAGAGCTCATAGTATGTCTGCTGGGGCACACAAGTCTTCTCTTAGCCAGATACTTACTGCCTTACTGACTACTGCCCTAATAGTACTTTGGCTATCACTCCATACAGGAGATCCCTACACTAATTGCCTTCTTAAGGATACAGCAATATTCCTCTGCATAGACTGATCATAATAGACCAGTAGCACAAAGTATATAGTATGAAGAATTTACAAGTACTACCAAGCACCACTCAGTTGTAAGGTTTGGTCTAAGCTTGGTCTTAGCTGTCTACCTCTGGGATCTAAACTTCCTAGTTAGTCCACTTAAGCCTGTGGCCCAGTTATAAGGAAGTTGGGATTAGTCTGAGACGACTACATACTGAGAGAGTGATGAGAGTAAGATTGACAAGGATTGAGGTGATCAGTGTCTGGATGTGTAAACGAGTTCTAGTATAAGGTTTTGAGTCAAGGTTGAGTGACCTTAACCCTAAACCCACTCTAAGTCAGAGTTAACAAAGAGAACTCATTAAAGTCCTCGCTAGATTTTGTATACTACTTATATATATTAACTTAGAAAAATTGAGCAGTTCATGACACCACCCCCCTTTCAAGAGTCTTCATCCTAAGAACTTCTTCATAATTTGTTGTATGAGTCCCTTAGATCACTCATATCCTGATTTTTGTCCTCCAACTCTTCCAAATACTTCCTGTCCTCTTCTGTTCTCCATTGATTTTCTTTGTCTTCTTCTTCATTTCATTCTTTAATCTTTGCTCCCTTGTACTTGTTCCTTCCTTCCTCTATTCTTTTCAAGAATGGGTTCTTACTATATCTGGAAAATGGATTCTTCTTCCATCATCTCCAATTTTCCTCCATTCACTTCCAGTATTCCCAATTATATTTTTTGTTTCTCCAACTGTATAGTAACTTTATTATATATCTTCCTGGTAGTTCTCTACTAAACATTCTCTTATCTTCTTCTGCCTCTTGCCATCTTATTTCTTCTTCTTCTTCCCTATGGTATTCCTTTTTGAACTCCTCGACCAACTTCATTGCGTTCTTCAGGTTTTCTCTGCTCTTCCAAGTATCCTTCTTAGCCATATATCTTTTCCATTGTACTAAGTACTTATCTCTTCCTTGTACCTTCCTCTTATTTATAATTTTTTCCACCTCCCATTCTTCTTGCCCTTTGATTATCACTAGTTGTGGTGTTTCCTTTCTCTGCCCCTCTATTTGTGGCTTGTATTGTCGTATCCAACTGACATTAACTACTGGATGTATCTTAATCATACTAGGCAATTCCAATTCTATTGCGTTACTAGAAATAATTGCCTTGACTTTATAAGGTCCTACAAGTGTTCAGTAAACTTTTCTGTGTACCTTTTGGCCATCTGGTACTTCAGATCTTTAGTGCTGAGTAGCATTAAGTCGTCCACTCTATATTCCTCCACTTCCCCTCTCTCTCTGTCCACATACTACTTTATGTCTTCCTGCACCTTCTACAGTACTGCCTTAGCTTCTGAATGCACACTTCTCATTCTCTCTGCAAACTTTTCTACCCCTTCATATTTCCCTTTCTTTCTCATCTCAAATCCCGTTCTTGGATCTTGTCCTTGATTCATCTTAAAGAGTGACACCTTAATTCTAGTGTACACTTTTGTAACAATTAAAGTAGTGGTTGAGTAACCCTAACCTCACTTGCACTCTAAGTCAGAGTTTGACAAAGAAAACTCATCAGAGTTCCTGCTAATTGGCTCAGCTACTTATACATGAACATGTGTTTACAAGTATTTGCCTAACTATTTTATCCCATGCATTTCTTTTGAGTCATGATGTCCTGTGTGCATTTAATATTACATAATTATCAGAAAAGAAAAATAAATAAAATAATCTGCTGCCATGGATTATCTAGCTTGCCTGCCATTTTATAACACCACCTTTCTCTCAAGGGTCCTCATCCTGAGGACTTCTTCATAGCTCATTGTATGGGTCCCTTAGATTACCCATATCTTGGTTTTCATCTTCTAACCCCTCCAAATACTTCCTATCCTCTTCTATCCTCTGCCAATCTTCCTTATCCTCCTCTTTATTCCACTCTTCTATCATTCCTCCCTTGTACTCATATTCCTCTTCTTCCATTCTTTTCAAGAATGAATTTCTACTATATCTAGAGAACAGATTTTTCTTCCACTACCTCTAGTTTTCCTCCATTCGCTTCCAATACTCTTTGTCATATTTCTTATTACTCCATCCATAGAGTAACTTAGCTGTATATCTTCCAGGTAATTCTCTGCTAAATGTTTCTCTATCTTCTTCTGTCTCTTGTCATCTTACTTTGTTTTCTTCTTCTCTCCTATACTCTTTCTTGAATTCTTCTACTAACTTCATGGCATTCTTCAAATTCTCTCTACTTTCCCATATATCTTCTTCCACTGTACACCCCTTTCACTATACCAAGTACTTATCTCTTCCTCGTACCTTCCTTTTATTCATAATCTTTTCTACTTCCCATTCTTCTTCCCCCTCAATTACCACTGGTTGTGGTGTCTCCTTCTTTTGTCCTTCCACTTGCGATTTATACTTTTGTACCCTACTGATGTTAACTACTGGATGTATTTTAATTGTTCTTGGCAACTCCAATTCTATTGCATTACTGAAAATGATTGCCTTCACTTTGTAAGGTCCTACAAAGTGTTCAGTGAACTTTTCCATTCGTCTTCCAACCATCTGGTACTTCAAGTCTTTAGTGCTGAGTAGCACTAAATCACCAACCCTATACTCCTCTATCTCTCCTCTCTCTCTCTCTGCATACCTCTTCATATCCTCTTGCGCCTTTTATAGCACCGCCTTTGCTTTCTCTTGTACATTCCTTATCTTTTTTGCAAATTTCTCTGCCCCTTCATACTTCCTCTTCTTCTTCATCTCGAATCCCATTCTTGGGTCTTGTCTCTGATTTACTTTGAAAGGTAACACTTTAGTTCTTGTATGCACTTTATTATTGTAGGCAAATTCAGCCGTGTCCAACCATTCTGGCCATTGCTCTTATTGATGATCTATGAACATCCAGAGGTACTGTTCTAACTCCTGGTTTATTCTTTCTGTCTGACCATCTGTTTATGGGTGGAATGCTGTAGACAATTTTGTCTTGATCCCTAGCATGTGATTTAACTCCTTTATTATTCCTGCTGCAAATTGTGGTCCTCTATCTGAAATTATACTATCTGGTAGCCTATATAACTTTCAGATGTTATCTTTAGATAGTCGTACTAACTCTTCTGCACTCATTTTCTCTGTAGTAGGTACAAAATATGCCATTTTCGTAAATCTATCTACTACTACTAAGATTGAGTTGTATCCTTGAGCTAAGGGTAACTTTGTAATGAAGTCTGCACTAATGTGGGTCCACACTTTTTCTGGAATCAAATTCGGCATTAGCTTTCCTGCTGGTGGTTGTGTTTGATTCTTATTGTGCTGATAGGCATCACACCCTTCTACATACCGCTTCACTTCCCTAGTGATGCCTGGCCATGAGAAGTTCCTTGTCACCAATTCTGCTGTTTTTCACTGTCCACTATGTCCCCCCACAGGTGTATCATGATGAAGCCTGATTACTTCTGCTCTCAACTTCTTGTCTTTGGGGATATATACCTTCCCTTCTTTTAACATTAGGCAGTCCTTTTGATGCCACTCTTCATTTCTTAACATCTTCACCCCTGCTCACTTCATCTCTTCCACTACTTTCACTACTTTGTCGTCTTTTGCTTCACACTTTCTTACTTTGTCCAACAAATCTACTCCTTCTATTATGACTTCTACCACTTTTATCCTCTTTAACTCCAGCCACTCTTTCTTTACCAACATCTGTTCCTCGTTGTCTTTGTCTACATCAACTTTCCAATTTGGCCTTCTACTCAATCTATCCACCTTTCTCATCTTGCTTCCCAAGATATGTTTCAATACAAAGTCAAACCTAGATAGATATAAAGCCCATTGCACTTGTCAATGATTTAGCTTTTGGTTACTCATGAAATATTCCAGATTCTTATGATCCATCCATACTCTAAATTTACTTCTTGTTCCTTCCAGGAAATGCCTCCATATTTCCAAACAGCGCATTACAGCTAGCATTTTTTTATCATGTATTTCATAATTTCTCTCAGTTTTGTTCAACGATTTAGAAATACAAGCCACTGGTCTCCAGTTGTTATCCTCACATTTAATGGACAACACTCCTCCTGTTACAAAGTTAGAAGCATCTGCCTCCACTCTGAGTTCTTTGTCTAAGTCAGGCGCAACCAGTAAAGGTTTACTTATAAAGACTATTTTCAACTGTTTGAATGCCTCCTGCTGCTCAGCTCCCCACTTCCATTTCTCTTCTTTCCTTGTCAGATTGTTCAAGGGTCATGCTAATTTTGCGAAGTCTTTTACAAATCGTCTATAGTAATTTGCTAGCCCCAAGAATTTCCTAACATCTCTGACCATTTTAGATGTAGGCCAGTTCAGTACTCCCACTACTTTATCTTCCTCCATTTCTATTTTTCCTTAACCCATTATTACTCCCAGGAAGTTTACTTTCTCTACCTTCCAAGCATATTTCTCTGGTTTCATGTATAAGTTATTCTCCTCTAGTCTCTTCAATACTTCTTCTATAATCTCATCATGCCCCTTCTCCGTTTCTGTTCCTATCAACATATCATCTATAAACACTGCCACTTTTCCCTCATTGATCATGTCCCTTAAAATTTCATTCATCATGCCCTGGAACATGGCAGGTGAATTTGTCATTCCAAAGAACATTACAACTGGTTCATGACCCTATGTGTGTGGTGAAGGCCATCTTCCACTCATCTCCCTCCTTTATCCTCACATTGTTATATCCCCATTGTAAGTCCATCTTGGTAAATACTCTCTTATTACCTATACTGTCTATTAGATCCATAATTAATGGTAACGGGTAGTTGTTCTTCACCATTTGCTTGTTAAGCCTATGATAGTCCATAACCATGTGCTTTTCTCCATCCTTTTTGCCTACAAAGAATACTAGCAACATTTGAGGCGATTTTGAAGGTCTAATATATCCCTTCTTGAGATGCTCATCAACAAATTTCTGTACCTCTTCCTTTTTGTTTCTGGAGAGAGAGTATACTCTTGCTTTACTTGCTTTAAAATTGTTGTGGAGATCTATTGCATGATCCCACACTTTTCTGACCAGCATTTTTTCAGACTCTACCTTCCCAAACACCTTTAACCACTTATGAAACTGTTTAGGTACCATTTCTTCCACCTTCCTATGGTCTGCTTCTATTTCTTTTTCTCTTCCCCAATCTTCTTTCTTATTTACTGCCTATCTAATGATTTTCTTCTTATCTTCTCTCATTTCCTTTTTCCCCTTTATTCTCACTGCTTTTCCACACAGTGGTGGACATCTCGTCATTCTGACTTCTCTTTTCTCCCAATCTATCTCTGGATTATGAGCCGCTAGCCATGGCATGTCCAAGATCACATCTGTCTTCCCCAATTTATATACATCCATTCGTACTCTCTCTACATGTTCTTTGTAGAACATATTCACTTCCACCTCATGAGTAATTGCACCTCCACTATTACCAGTGCCATCTACATTTCTTACTTGTAAAGGTCAATCTAACTTAATCAACCTATATCCTCCCTTTTGAGCTAAGCTTTTGCTTATAAACATCCCTATTGCTCTACTATCGAGCAATGCCTTTACTATTCTCCCCTCATGTATATCTATCTTTTCTATCCCCATACTCATCCATACTTCTCTTAGAGGCTTAAGTGTTTGCCTTACTTCTCTTGCTTCCCCTTTCTTCTGCACTTCTAATTGACAGTTTCTACCACTCTCCTTGGATCAGTGATTCCAGCCCTCCCCTTCTGGGCCCTAGGCACTGTCCATTCCAACTTTCCACCCCAATTCCACTACAGCACTTTCTTTCCTATTCTACAGGGTGGACAGAAAATTTCCCCTTTTTTGTTTCTCTCCATTTTCCCTATCACTGCATCTTTGCCTCCATATGTATTACACTTCACCCACTCTGCTCTTCCATTTTCTGCTTCCCTGTCTCTCCAATTCCATGCCTTGTTACAGCTCCCACACCACATATTACACAACTGCACTTTCCCTAGGAACCCCTGTTCCCAATTTTCCTCCGTCTTCGTCCCCTTATAATCACACCCTCTGTACTCCACAAATGTCACCACTTCTCTGGGTGTAGTCCACCCCTCCATACACATTGCTGCTCCCCTTAGAGGCAGCTCCCTTACTCTACTGTGCTCCTTTACCTTCTCCCATATCTTTCACGGCAGTGCCACTTCTTCCCTCTTTCTTTCTTTCTTTTGTGGGCATTTCCACTTCTTGTGCCCTTCCTTTCCACATCCAAAACACTTTACCACATCCCTCACCACTTCTTGCCTTCTCACCTCCCTGATTCTACACTACATCATTTGACTCCTCAACATTTCAAATCTGTTGTCCTCTACTGTTTTCTTTTTCTGCTCTTCTCTACTTCTATAGTTCTGGGCAAGGTGCCTGAATTTTCCACATTGCCTACACAGCTTCCCTTCCTTTCCTTCCAGTTCTGCCCTTAGCTTGGTGAGGGCCCATATTTGGTTAAGCATATTGCTCATGAGGTTGTTGTATTGTTCCAGGGACATTGTGTTATGTTCTGGATGGATGATTTGTTTGTAAAAAAAAAAGGATTTGTATTTCTTGAGGGTGACTCATTGTCTTCTTCAGAGGGCTCATAGTACGTCTGCTGGGGTGCACAGATCTTCTCCCAGCCAGGTGCTTACTGCTTTACTAACTAATACTCTAATAATACTTTGGCTATCACTCCACGGAGGAGATCCCTATACTAATTGCCTTCTTAAGGATACAGCAATATTCCTCTGTGTAGACTGATCACAATGGACCAGTAGCACGAAGTATATAATAAGAAAAGAATATAAGTGACTAAAGAGCACTGTTCAATTGCAAGGTCTGGTCTAAGCTAGTACCTGAGCTTGGTTCTAGCTGTTCAACTTTAGGGTCTAAATTTCCTAGTCAGTCCACTTAAGCCTGTGATCTGGCTATGAGGAAGTTAGGAGTGGTCTGAGTTGATCACACACCAAGAGAGATTATGAGAGTAAGATTGCTCAGAACCGAGGAGGTCAGGAGCTAGTAGTGATAAACGAGTTCTAGTGTAACAGTTAAAGTAGTGGTTGAGTAACCCTAACCTCACTTGTACTCTAAGTCAGAGTTTGACAAAGAAAACTCATTAGAGTTTCTGCTAATTGGCTCAGCTACTTATACACAAATATATGTTTACAAGTATTTGCCTAACTATTTTATTCTGTGCATCTCTTTTGAGTTATGATGTCCTGCATGTATTTAATATTACATAATTATCAGAAAAGAAAAATAAATAAAATAATCCGCTACTGTGGATTGTCTAGCTTGCCTGCCATTTTATAACAACTTTGTTATTATAGGCAAACTCAGCCATACCTAACCACTCTGGCCATTGCTCTTGTTGATGATCTATGAACATATGGAGGTACTGTTCCAACTCCTGGTTTATTTGTTCTGTCTGACCATCTGTCTGTTGTAAGGCTTCAAGTTGTGGTTGCAATAACCCTAACCTAAATCCCACTCTATGTCAGAGTAGACAAAGAGAACTCATTAGAGTCCTTACTAGTTTGTGTTCAATACTTATACAAGTCTGATTATTTGTACATGTCTACTGATCCGATGTGATTACCTAATTAAATGAAAAAGAAAAGAAAAGAAAAATAAATAATGACTTAGGAGAATTTGGCAATTTATAACATGTGTAGATGAAATACTGTAGATAGTTTTGTCTTGATCCCTAACATGCAATTTAGCTCTCTCATGATACCCACCACAAATTGTGGTCCTCTATCAGAAATAATACTATCTGGTAGTCTATGTAGCTTTCAAATGTTATCTTTAAATAGTTGTGCTAGTCCTTCTGCGCTTGTTTTCTCTGTAGTAGGTACAAAGTATGCCATTTTTGTAAATCTGTCTACTACTACTAAGATCAAGTCATACCCTTGAGTTAAAGGCAACTTCATAATGAAGTCTGCACTAATATGGGTCCATGCTTTCTCCAGAATTGAATTTGGCATTAATTTTCCTGCTAATTGTCATAAATCCATCTGGACCAAAAATAGTACAACTGGAGGAATGTGAAGAATGAGAACTATTCTTGGATGGATTAGATGAGTGGTTCTAAAAATAGAATAGAAGATAAGATAAGATAGAAATCACATGACCTGGTCATATAACAGGTCACATAATGGAACCTTCTAGAAGGATTGTGGGAAATTACTTAAGCATACACATAGACAAACAGAAATTATATATAAGTAGATAGAGCAATCTACAGAGAGACTTTATCAAGTTCTCTTCATTCTCTCATAACATTGAGTGTGATAAAGCAGTTATCTCAACTTACTTTTCATTACACTGGTAGTTGTGTTTAGTTCTTGTTGCATTGGCAGGCATTGTACCCTTTCACATATTGTTTCACTTCTCTAGTGACCTCTAGCCACCAGAAATTCCTTGTTACTAACTCTGCCATCTTCCACTGTCCTCCATGTCCTCCTACAGGCATATCATGATATAGTCTGATTACCTCTGCTCTTAACTTCTTATCCTTAGGAACATACACTTTTCTTTCTTTCAATATTAAACTGTTCTCTTATTGTCACTCTTCATCTTTCAACATTTTCACCCCTCCTTGCTTCATTTCTTCTACTGCCTTTACCACTTCATCATCTCTTGCTTTGTATTTTCTTACTTTGTCTAGTAAGTCCATCCCTTCTATTATGACTTCCACTACTCTAATTCTTTTCACCTCTAACCATTCTTTCTTCACCAGCATCTGCTCTTTATTATTCTTTTCTACTCTAACCTCCCAGTCCAGTCTCCTACTTAACCTATCTACCTTCCCCATCTTACTTCCTGAAATGTGCTTCAATACAAAGTCAAACCTTGATAAGTATAGAGTGTTATGATTTGCTCTAACACTTATCTTTTTCTTTATTATTTTAATTAATTAACGACAGTACGACTTAATAAACATGACGTAGGAACATCATGATCATAAAAGAGACAAGCATGGAAAGATCAAGTGATGATCTAAGCTTGGTCACATGCCTATCAGGCAGCCACCATGTGTGGAAGAACATGTAGGCAGAAGCTGTCTAATGTGGGGAATTACTCAGGACTTGATGGATGGTAGCTAATAGATACCATGATCTCTCTTAGAATAGCCTTAGCATAGCCACTTGTAATTATATAAATAGCTAGGCAATTCATAGAAGGAACTCTGTCAAGTTCTTCTCATTTTAACCTTATACCTTCTGAGGGAGATCTAGGATTGTCCTGTAGGTCCTGATATAGAGTCCATCGCGCTTGTTTGTGATTTAACTTTTGATTGCTCATAAAATACTCCAGGTTTTTATGGTCTGTCCACACTTTGAATTTACTTCTAGTTCCTTCCAGGAAGTGTCTCCATGCCTCTAAGCATCGTATCACTGCCAGTATCTCCTTGTCATGTATTTCATAATTTTGCTCTGTTTTATTAACAACTTAGAAATATAGGCCACTGGTCTTCACATATTGTCTTCACATTTAATAGACAGTACTCCTCCTATTGCAAAATTAGAGACATCCACCTCCATCCTGTATTCCTTATCTAAGTCAGATGCCACTAATAGAGGTCAGCTTGTGAAGACCATTTTCAGCTGCTTGAATGCATTCTGCTACTCGACTCCCCAATTTCACTTCACTTCTTTTCTTGTCAGATTGTTCAAGGACCAGACTATTTTAGCAAAGTCCTTTACAAATCACCTATAGTAATTGGCAAGATCCAGAAACTTTCTAACATCCCTGACCATTTTAGGTGTAGGCTAGTTCAGTACTCCTACCACTTTATCCTCCTCCATCTCAATCTTCCCCTGACTCATTACTACTCCCAAGAAGTTCACTTTCTGCACCTTCCAAGCATATTTCTCTGCTTTCACATACAGGTTATTTTCTTCTAATCTCTTCAACACTTCTTCCACAATTTTGTCATGACCTTCCTCTGTCTCTATTCCTATCAACACATTGTCTACAAATGCCGCTACTCTTCTCTCATCAATCATATCTCTCAGGATTTCATTCATCATGCCTTGGAATGTGGCAGATGAATTTGTTATCCCAAAAAACATTACTACTGGCTCATACGATCCCACATGAGTAGTAAAGGCCACTTTCCACTCATTCCCTTCTTTTATCCTAACCCCATCAAAGATCCATCTTAGTAAATACTCTTTTATTACCCATAGAGTCTATTAGGTCTGTAATAAGTGGCAAAGGATAGTTGTTCTTGATCATCTGCTTATTGAGTCTCCTATAGTTCATAACCATGCACTTCTCTCCATTCTTCTTTCCTACAAAGAATACTGGTGATGTCTGAGGCAATTTTGAAGTTCTAACATATCTCTTCTTAAGATGCTTGTCAACAAACTTCTGTACTCTTTTTATTCCTAGAAAGGGGGTATACTCTTGCTTTACTTGTTTTAAAGTTATCTCTAAGATCGATTGCATGATCCTACACCTTTCTGACCAGCATTCTTTCAGACTCCATCTTTCCAAACACTTTTAACCATTTATGGAACCTTTTAGGCACCATTTCCTCTACCTTTCTGTGATCTGCTTCCATCTCTTCCTCTCTTCTCCAATCCTCCTTCTTGTCTGTTGCCTATCTAACAATTTTCTTTTCGTCCTCTCTTATCTCTTTCTTTCCCTTTATCCTCACTGTCTTTCCACACAGTGGTGGGCACCTCATCATCCTAACTTCCCCTCTTCTCCCAATCTATTTCTGGATTATGGGCCGCCAACCATGGCATATCCAAAATCATATTTGTCTTTCCTAACATCTATTCACATACTCTCTACATTCTTTTTGTAGAACATATTGCTTCCACTTCATGGGTGATTGCACCTCCACTATTACTAGTGCCATCCATATTTCTCACTTGTATTGGCTGATTCAACTTGATCAGCTTATAACCTCTCTTTTGAGCT
>Ga0153966_100269_pt1 | contig 26782 bp, 35 predicted proteins | sample TSFL050MetaG_FD_104738 | JGI IMG/M metagenome (GOLD analysis project Ga0153966, IMG submission 104738) | Attine ant fungus gardens microbial communities from Florida, USA - TSFL050 MetaG | ecosystem: Host-associated > Fungi > Mycelium > Unclassified | place: USA: Florida, Paynes | collected... | reverse complement strand
CTTACGAAGATTTTGGTATGGGTGCCGGTTCCTCCGTTGTTGACACGATGCAGTCTACTTCCTCAAGCCTGTTCAATGCCCTTGGTTCCCAACATCCAAGCACACAAGGATCTACAAACATCTTGAGGACGTCGAATACTGGTGGCTCTGAGGGTACTGATACATCTGGGAGGCGATCAGAGAATGTAGGATCTTAGGTCATATTCAAGTAGAATGGATCAGGGTATTAGTGATAGTCGAGCAGTGATCAAGTGGTATTATAATGGTAGAATAGTAGTAGCATAGTCATGATAGTATCGAGTAGCCTTTGTCAGAATAGTATCTGTAGAGGTTTTATCTCAAGGCTTCATTGCTTGCAAAGATACATTTTATTGTCAAGGTGTACTTGAGTGCCCACAGAATAAGGCTACAAAGGAGACACGAGATATGAGCAACACCTTGAGGATTGTCAGTAGAGTCGCTATCGTCAATCATTATGTTTTGCTGAGCAAAAGCACTAATGTGCTGTGAGCAGCAAAACAACATAACAACATCCTTAGGACGATCGACGCTGAGCCGATCCCGTGGCAGGTTGTTTACTTCAAAGTTTTTCGTCCTCCATACAGACATGCTTAACTTTGACAAGATCAAATTTACATGATTAAATTAGTTTCAACTTCGATAACACCTGGCTTCTGCGCACAATCACCTTTGATATTCCACGTTTCCCAACAGCATCTAGCTGAAAACACAGGGCAACTACTTTCTATGCCACGAATGCAAAGAGAAGGCACTAATCTGCCATTGAAACGGCTTCTGAAGATTCTCCTCTCGTCACAATAAAATACAGCATGCTGGGTATGATAATTTGATTTCCTTTGGCAACTCGTCAGGGCAACTCGACTGAAAAAACAGAAACTAGATTTGGGGATAGTTCAAGTTGCGATTCGAGTACGGTGTCATGTCGTAAGCATCGACTAAATTGCCTTGAGAAGCCACGAAGTGGCTCGTAGAATGTTGATGGTCATCCTGAGGATAACTCATCGCATGCGAGTTTCTCGCACTCGTCCCAATTCCCGTCATGTTCTGGACACCAGGGCCACCAACTGATGAAGTTGACCATGGTCCACCACTGTTACGTCGACTAGGTGGAGAAGACGTTTGTGGAGCAAGTCGTGGAGGACTATGAGGAGAACCAATAGGATCCTGCCCAGTCACAGAGCCATCATCCGCTGCATTATTTCCCCACTTGTAGGACCTGTGCCTGATGGAGGTTGCCTTAGCTTCAGATGCAGCCGGTTCACGTCGTCGGAGGCATGGCCAGAGTAATAGACCGAGAAGTAGAACGCCAAAAACACCAAATAGCACCGCCAAAACGATGACGATGACTTGGCGGCCATTTGAAGCCGCAGAATTCGATGAATCTTCCGGTTCGATCACAGTATATCTGTCCAAACCTCAATCAAAAACAGATAGTCTGAATGATTTATTCTCAAGACTTACATGAGTCCATCTATGATCGCATTTTGTTGACCGCGCCCAACAGAAATGCGAAGAGTATGTGTCATATTCGAAAGATTCTCAGCGCTCCATACTACAGCAGACCTAACAGTTTCTGACCCACCCCCTGTGGTGAGAGGTGAATCGTAATCAGTCAAGTCAACGATATTGGTAGGCCGTGAGTCTAACGTTAAAGCCGTGGAAACAGCGTATGGCCATAACGGTGACAGAAAATAAACTGCAATGCCTTCAGAAGAATTCAACTTGAGTCGCCTTCTGAGATTTAAGAGTACTGACCAGTGAAGTTGACATATGCCTCTGAGGTACTGTTCGTGGTATAAGCATGAGACCCTTCATAGTCCAAATCATTTGGAATAGATTGACTCCACTGTCCGATATACTGAATTGAAGAGTCATTGTCGTCGACCGTTACATTTCGCAAGCAATGGGTCGGGAAGGCTAGATAGGCGATAGAATAGAACAAGGGCAGAATGCGCATGAAGAAGGGTGGGATAGTTATTGGGCTTGGTGTTCATATACAAGTCACTGCGATTAAGCAAAACGAGGCTCGAGTTTTGATAGGCGTTGTCAAGCTCATGGTGAAAACGCGGCCAGAATTAACAGATAAACAGCAAAGAAAGAGGGTACAAGTTCCTGAGTTAAGGGTAGGCCTAGTTTCTCCCCACAGTACTCTACCGCTACTGACTACCTATGTAATCTATGTCTTTGTTATTCATTCAGTGTCAATATACCAGCTAGTTCTTAATCATTCCACCAATCAAGTGAGTATATGTGATTTATAAGGACCCGATTAACTCAACCATACTTTCACCCTAGTCATGCATTGTTGAACGTCTTACCCATAATAGAGATACAATTTCAATAATGTTTTGAACCAACTCCTAGGTGATTCTCTCACCGACTACGAAAACCAGAAACAGAAACAGAATGTTCAGAAAGTATCATAAAAATGAGCAAACGCATACCTTGAAAATCAATAAATAAAGGTCGAGTATGTAATAAAACAAATGACTTTTCTGCGAGTCCTAAGTCATGAAAAAAACAAAATTCTAGGTGAACCGTGAAAAGAGGAAAACAGAGAACAGAGACTGGCATGGGAAAAATATAAATATATCTAGTAGAGATCATAGGTAGGAAAAAGTGAGAGAGGGAAATCCAATCCGTGTCGGTTAGTCCTCTCCTTAGTCACAGAGCCAGTCAGGCATTACAACCAGAACATAGTCGTCGTCATTGCGTCGTCTCCCTCGTTTTTCTCTTCCGTAGTGCTCAACCCAAACAAGCGAGCCATATCTTCATCCCATTCTCCTTCTAACCCCTCGAGGAATTCACCATCAGGATCGAACGTCCTTGCTGGACCAGTTTCTCCTTCCCTCAGTTCAAGCCCTAGTGACTCATTAGTCCAGGTCCACTGGCTGATGTCAGGAAATGGCACACTCCAAAACGATGTTGAAAGATATCCATCGGAGTTCGCGAAAGAACCGTCCCATCCCGTTGGACGAGGAGTATTTTGCGATGAATCATTGGACTCGCTATCGGCCGAAGCGAGGTCTCGAGGTTCAGGAGATGGAGAGGCTAGACCTGTAGATTGATCGAAGAGGACTGTAGGTGCACCCGAATTAGAGCCAGAGGTAGCTTCCGCTGATGACCAGATCGAAGTTGACATAAATCCAAGCTCACGTTCAGGATTGAGACCTAACGCGCCTCGCCGCCGCCGTGAACGAGCTGAAGGATTATGATTGATGGTTTGACCTCCCGAATCAGATGACAATGATGCTGCTGCTGCTTCTACTCCCCTTATGACGTTTGCCCAACGTGCTCTCAACTGTCCAAGTTCTGTTTCTTCACCTGCATGAACAGGATCAGTATTTGTATTTCTCCTGAAATATGTTTGGCTAGCTAAAGCAGAATCGGGCTCAAGGCGGATGACAGCGGGCTCAGGGGAAGCAGTAATATCACCACCAAGAATCCTCGGAGATGTCAACGAGACACCAGGTACACGAAAATCGATAGCCATCTCCTCGTCTGAATCCGATATATCTGAATCTGACATCAAGCGAATCAGTGGTGGCGGCGGGGGCAACAGCGGATGCGTTCTAAGCCGGGAACGGCGTCCTCGAAAAGTTGGCTCAACGACAGGAAATACCGACGTTCCTGGAGAAGTCGTGGAATGGCAGAAAAATGTGTATATATGATAATGTTCCTCATCAGAATGATTCACTGAGGTTCGGCTACTCCGCCGATGAAGACGGGACTGTCGTAATGATATACGTTTTCGCATATCTTTGCATGGAGTTAGTCGTAAGCCAAGTGGATTCCCGCTAGAAATGTGTTAGTGCATCAAAAAACAGTCAGAGATAGATCAACGCACCAAGTGGCGCAACCAACACCAACCCTCAGACAACCGCAAAGTTCGTGTTTAATCATCTTCGACGATAGCTTTTCTTTGCTACAAATCTCGTCGAAGTAATCTCTCTCAAGAGGGACTACCACATCTGAGGCAGGGGAATAAGCCGTCCACAACGTCCGACGATGACGGTAACGAGGGAAAACGCGTGTATGAATGACAGTACCGCAGCCATTGACTTGAGCTGATGATTTCTGCGGCGAGCTGGATGACTGCATTGATGATGATTGAGGAAGTATGAATGATGCAAGTGCAGAGTGAACCGATTCTAAATCCGTCTGTGCATGCACTACAGTATCATCGACAGGACCTCCACAAACTAGAGTATATGGAGTGTTCTCCAGATTTTGCTTCTCTGAAAGCGACTCAGTTGAGCTCCAACTCCTCAGAGATACTAACTCATCCAAAGTGGAATGTTCTGTCTGTTCGGAAATTGCATGGTTGAAAGATGCAGAGAAAACCATCTCATCTCCTGAGTCTGAGTCTGAATCGTCAGGATCGTCATCAGGAACCTCTAACATAGGAAGGTGTCGATGTGTGTGACGGAGACGGTTCTCGACGATCGTCCAAGGATGACCAAGAGAATCCCCGTGCACTGTGTCATCTGCGTCCTGGGAGTTGACTGTGGAATGCCTACGCTGGCGACTGCTTGTTACGCTGGTTGGTTCAATGCGCATTGCGCCACGACGCCGCAAACGAGAAGTTTCACCAGTACGGATTAGGTCAGAAAGGACGACTGAATCATCAGGGAGAGACTCTTGTGGCGACGCAAGGAGGCCATCGACAGAGCTAGAGGAACGGTTTCGGTCATGATACGTCAATGGCATTGCAAATTAGAATAATAGATAATGAATGTTGATTATGAAGTTGTCGTGGTGGTTGTGGACAAGGTAGTATAACGATACTTATTCCCAGGCAATTGTATTACTAATCCAACAAAGCGGGATTCTCCGAATCTAAATGTCCGAGCATCAAAGGTATCAAAGACGAGAGGACACAGCTATTGGTGCGGATTTCAATTCTGTCTGTGCCCATTTACGAAGTTCCTTTCGAAGGATTTTGCCGCTCGGGCTAAACATGTCGAATCAGTCTCCATTGTTATTGTTCAGACCAACACGTGCCTTTTTGGAATTTCGGGAACAGCCACTACTCCTACGGGGATCTCAGTGAACGGCTTCCCCGGGTCAACTCATGCTACTCACCACCACGCAAGTACTTGTAATATGCCACCTGGACTCGCATCCATTCTTCGATAAGTTTCTCAAAGTTCCTCTTCGAGTTCAGAGTAGTTAGGTCCTTTGGTACAACATATGCTCTGTCACCCATGCGCTGTGAGTAGGTGACGAGTGACACCAGCGTGTTGTTAAGCATCTCACCGCGGAAGTTCATTCTTGTCCAACTCATTGACAACCCCTATGACTCCCACGTCCGCTATTGTTTCATTTTCAAGAAGAACAGCTTCTAGCTCTGCTGGGGCAACTGGAACACCGTAAACAATTAGTCTTTCATTCCAGCATTTTAACGAACCTTGGAAGCCCTTGAGTTACCGTTAGCTGCGGACTGTGGTGGATCGGATTACTCGCACCTTGTATTTAATCATTTCTTTCTTTCGGTCTACGATATAGTAATAGCCATCGCTATCCCTCCTCATGATATCTCCACTTTTATACCACCCTCCTGGTGAAAAGCTATCTGCTGTTGTTTTTGGGTTATCCAAGTAGCCCTCGAATGGATCTATTGGCGCTAGTCAAGAATAAGGCAACTTTGACTCACTTTCATTATCGTTGGCCCTCGAACCCAAACTTCACCTGGCTCTCCTACAGGAACGTCATTTTCATTGTCATCCACCAATCTGAGCTCAATATTAGGTAGCAGTTGACCGATACTTCCGAACTTTATTTGATGGTCAGGTGGCAGAACCATCTGGGTAGGGCATGTCGTCTCCGTAGCGCCGCACCCTAGTATTCAAGAATATGATGCATATTCAGCCGAGTCCCAAACAAAGTGACCGACACATACCCTGAATGAGTTTCACATCGGCGCCTTGTTTCATGAGACGCTTAGTCAAACGTTCAGCCACCACAGGTGACAGGGGCGCAGCAGCTGATGCTATACACTTCAGAGAAGTCATGTTGTGGCGTTCCATACCTTAATAAATTATCATCGTGAGCTACCGAAAGGTTTGAAAATTAGGTACCTGGGTGCAGGCTCAATGTGAGGATAATGGGTGGAGCAAGCATAATGGTTGTTACACCAAAGCGTTCAACGTTGCGACATAGGCCCTCTGCATCGAAACCATGAAGCATCAGTACGCATGGTTGCCCTGCCATGAAAGGATAATTCAGGTGCATAACCAATCCTGGTGATGTAATTAAAACTGGATCAAGAGGCACCGCGATTATCATACCGAAGATGTGGTAGAAGGGCATTAAACCCAGTTGTACGTCTTCATTCGTCTCTACATAGGCCCAAACGCTCTTGCACATACCCATGATGGTACATACGTTTTTGTGTGTCGTCTGAAACAAGTGGACATGAGCCTAAACAGCGCATCTAAAAGAGATGCCAGTCACCTCTACTCCTTTAGGCCTTCCCTGTGTCAATTATGGTTACGCTCGATGCCAAAAATGAAGAAAATTAACATGAAACATACGGTAGTTCCAGAACTATAACAAATATATGCAGTTTCATTTGCATCCTCCCCGTCGAATCTTTCCTCAGCAGATAGCTCACCGAATTTCAATAATGCCCCCATCCAATTTTTCGTTTGATACTGGCCTTCTGGCAGATTGTCATCCCAAAGTTGATCCATTACCCACATTCTTTGGTGAGCCTCTTTTCTAGATACACCTATCAGGTCAAACATCTTCAGAGCTACGGTGACGAGATCTGGAGCGACAAATATAACCCGCGCTTTACTATCTGCCCACTGCCAAGACAATTCTCGAGGTGTCAGACTGCAACCTGCGAAAGTCATTCTCAGTCCGGCGGCTAGGCATCTGAAAAAAACCATCAGAGCTCGGGGATCACTCGGTTCTGCAGGCAACCCACCCAAATACTGTGGCGGGCCAAGACATTGTATTCGAGCTAAACACCATAACAGTGTCGCCGCGCGTCAATTTTGTGAACGAACGTGAATCCAGCGTCGAAGGGAGTAAAATATGGTTGCGTAACCCAAACCCAAGTCGGAGAGAGAGGTGCTTGAGCTTCGCTCTCGTAATTGATATCTGGGAATCGGCATCAATGAAAGCAGGGCGCAATGGATCATATGTGTGGTAAGTTGACTTCATCAAGTAAGTAAAAATGGATTCCTGGATTATAGGGGTCAAAGGGAGGTTAGATCGATAAATCCTGGGTTGAGTGGACATAGCTGCGTAGGTCATGGAGGGAAGGAATGAAGTGGAGATGATATACTACATTTGAACAGCCATTAATCACACACATATGGTCTCGCTCAGGTTGGAAAAAAGCCGAGAAAGCCGTTGAATCGTGATGATCATCACTAAAAGTCTGCTATCAAGGACTCCATTTGAAAATCCAGAAGCCGGACTTGTCGCGGAGGCGTTAAACATGTCTGCGATGCACGTGATGCGACGTGTTGATCCCCGAAAATTAGCTCCCTCAAGATTGCCAGCAGTCATCGTTGTTTACTAATGCAAGTGATGTCTGCTTCGCTGTACACGCGCAGGCACATAGAAAAAGGTACAATAATTCATGAACAGTGATCCACACCTGTCAATAATTTGGATATGACCAGATCACTTAATTCAACCCTATTCACTAAGGGACAGACTGATTTACATCCCAACGTCCTTTCTTGTTTGTTAATTACCATAGGGACCGGGAGATATAAGAGCCCTTATCTCATACTGGCTGACAACTTGTCCGAACATCGCCAGCCTTTTTCTACTGGAACAACAGACGGCTGGTCGGATACCCGATCTCGGTAGAGGTTTGCCCCCAACCTTTGTTCCGATCCTACCGGTTAAATGTGATGTTTGAGGTTGATTGATTCACCCAAGAGGTAAGACCGCAGCTACAAGCATATCTCAACGAATGCCTTGGAAACTCCCACCTCCGAAAGGTCGGTATTTCAATGTCGCATTGGTTGTAGAAGGTCTAAAACACGGACTTGGGTCTTGTTCAACTCTTCTCTTGTGATTGTGGATCTTCGTCATGTGGGTTTTGTCTCCTATAGATGGCTGATTTATCTAGCACGGGTTCATCCGGCCTAGGCTCATAATGAGACTGGTGATTTGGGAGCTCTTATCACATGGAATCATCGATGCATGGTGATAATTCACATAGCAGCTGTGAAGAACAAAACAAGTGTATGCAAACAGCTCTTTTTGACAATTTTGTGCGATAAACTCGTAACAAAATCATCACATCATACAACACAAGTACAGTGCCAATTCAATTGATCGGCGGCAGCTTTTGGTGATGACTCTAAGGTTGTACAAGGTTGTACGATGTAATCTATTTGCTGGATAATTCCAAAGTTGGCAATTGAAAACGAAAGCCTAATATTTCAAGTTTGCACCGCGTTACAAAAAAAAGAAGAAAGAAAAAAGTCAGTGTCGCAGCCTCAGGACTGATTAAGCTACCGAAAGCTACCAGGTACTACTGTTGATCACCCTACAGTGTGAATCGTCTATCGATCTGCCAATGTAGAAGCAGAGGAATTAATCAGATAGACATCTTTGTTCCACTTACCATGGGAGCCACTGATCGAACACACTCATTGGCCCAGGTCCATCTGTCCCTAACACTGACAGTGGTCCGCTCGTTGTTTGCGATATATCTTCTTGGCACCGTCCTATTGTAGAGATATCACTGTTTTTCCTCACGTAAGATGACAGCTCAGGCTCTTGGTGCGCTCTTAACCAACTGTCAACGACTAAGATACGTCCAAAAATATAATTTTTTTTTCAAGTCAAGAGATTTATTACACGAAGCGCGTGTAAGTTTCCTTGCATCATCTCAAACATAATTTTCAATTTTCAATTCGATAATTTATATAGCAGAGCTCGTACACAGACTGCTTGTAGTATACTAGACACAGAAGTGCGAAGAAAAGCCATCGCTATCTCTGAGATAGATATAGGTTGCTCATAACCAACCATCTATTGACAATGCACTGAGACTGATAACCTCATTTCTGCGGCAATAAGAAGTATCATAGATGTCGTCGCCGATAGCGTTCCAAATTTTCCAATTCAATGTTCGGTATATCCGTTTTTCCAGAGATTGGTTTAGAGCTTAGGGTGGGAATGATAGTTGCTGACCCGAGATCTCATCTACCTTCAAATTCTATGTACACAATCACATGATTCGCTTTTCACTCAGCAGAGGATCCATTACAATTACATTTACTTGATAATGTGGATTTACATGTTGCATGAACATCTTTCACGATGAGAGAGCAGCTGTATCAGGTTCAAGTCCAAAATCACCTCTAATAATCGACGGAGCATACGTAGACCCGCTCATTGCTCCGGTTTCACCGAAAACAGAACTTCGGCTCCGTAAACCAGAACCCCTTCTCACGGTCAACTCGAAGATACTTGGGTCCAATGATTGTGCAAGCGCTTCGAACAATTTTCGTGCATCTTCCGCTTCGAATCCACCAATGGTCATCGCCTTGATGAGAGCCCTAAATTTTGTGCATACCACACTGGGCATATCCGTCATCAATCTTTCAAGCAGAGTACCGAGTTCCTTTACGTCTTGTTTGAAGGGACTCGGTCGCTCTGAATAGGACGGTAATGAGACAGTCAACCGATCAGAGCTTCCCCTTTGCATCTTCCGGGTACGCGTAAAGTTAACAAAGTAATACCTCACAGGGTAAATGGACCGATCGAAGTCTGCAGCGTCAATAGATTGAATGAGATGCCGGTGTTGATGTCGGTCACTGGTCCTGAAGCCTTTCGGAGTTGTTGACGGATCTCGTTCTTGGACCTGCGACATCATGCTACGAGCAGGCAATGACGTATATGATCCATCGTTCAAGCCCAGACTACTGCTGAGGTCAACCATGAAAGAATTTGGGTCCGCACAAGAGAAACCAGCGAACTGATGTTCGTGTAGGAATGACAACCCCTCGAGGATCTGACGAAAGAAGTCAATGTATTGAGCAACAGTCTCCATCGGAGGAGCGTTGAATTCGTTCAGCCGCTCCATGAAAAGATAAACATGTTGCGATGCAGGGCCATGATCGATAGTCTGAAGGACATGTGGACAAGGATTCCAAGGATCTTGACGGAGGTCGACGGAATGAAGGTCGAAGATGACTGCGAGTTCCTTGGATTCGCGAGGTATCCGCTTGACCATGAGAGATAATTGGGGAGGAAGCGAAAGAGATGCGGTAGGATTGGGGTCAAAGGTGACCTAGCAATCGAATGTCAAATGCCCATCATCCAATCAATTCTTGGTCAAGAAACGCTCACGAAATTTTGAGGGTCCAAATCGTCGAAAGGGTTGTCTGGCAAACTAAGAAAATCCTCTACGACCGCGTGATAATCTCTGTAGCAACCAGTCATTGGATCAGAGATGTGAAGGGAAAGCATCGTTTGACGTACATTGTATATGACGTCACGAACGGTAGTGACGGAGAGGAGCAGCGAGAAGAACAGGTCTTGTAAGGGTGATAGACAGTTCCATGACCAAATCTTCCAGCTGAATCGAGGTCGAGTTCAGCAATGCGACCTCGGCACCGAGGCATGCGTTCCAGGGGATGCCCAAAGTCTGAAAAAAGCTCTACAGCCTCCTCAAGCGTAACGTCGCTCTCGCCTGACTCATCCTCAGATGCGTAGCCAGTCGACTCTGGACTAACGGAGCATGATCGTCCAACGTCTGATATCATACATGAGTTTTGTGCTGAAGAGGCTGTAGCAAGGAGGTCTGTAGGTGGACGCCACTTGAGCTGCATCACTAGTGAGAAACAGGTTGACAATCAGGAAGAAAAAGAAACATACCATGCCTGGAATAAGGAAGAGCTAGAATAAGAAGCTCCAAAACCAAGTCTCAGGTTATTTACCTCGTTCTCTTCTCGGTTGTGACTCTACTCAGCCACAACCGGATCTTGCACGTGCACAGCCTGTAGTACGCAGCAACTCCATTGGGCGCCAATTTCGATCCTATTTTTGCGAAAACTACGAAAACTGCATGCGTTCGTGATCTAATAATCTACGCAACTCAAGATACCATAGAAAGAAAGGAATTATCTTAAGTCTAAATTGCGAGCATGGGCATGTCCAAACAGAGAGATAGAGAGGGAGAAAGAGAGAGTAATCGGGTGCATGCAAATCCAGATGAAAAAGACCTTGCTACTCTACAAACCAACCAGAATATGATTAATTCTCCCCCTATCCCAAGAGAGAGAGAGAGAGAAGAGAGAGAGAGAGAGCGACAAAGAGAGAGGGAGGGACAAAGAGAGAGGAAGCGACAAAGAGAGAATTCATCTCATAAGTCCAATGCCAGCTAATAACAAATGCATCGAATGATAAAAAAGGAAGGGGATATAGATCTGTGGGGGGAGGCTGTGGGGATCGGGAAACCAGAAACCTAGACAACTAATGACCAAAAATAATGTCCATGTGTATATACGATATGAAAAAAAAGTTCAAAAAAATCAATTCTCCAAATCAGGAAGAGAAAAAAAAAGATACAAGCCACAGTCTATGATTCCGAAAGAATTTTATCTATGGATTGATTCAAAAAGTCTTTTCTAGAAGAAAGTTCCGCCTTGGGGAATCGTGTCGCCATCGCTTCGCGAGTACTCCTATATATGGAAAAAAGAATATCAGCACATACAATCCTCCACTCATGCACAACAAACGAAAACTCTCGCACTTTTTAGTAACAGTCATCAGATCTTGAGTGCTCAAATAATTCCTAAGAGCCTGGAACAACTCTTCATCCGTAGGATTTTCTGTCATACTAGGTGTCGCAAATGGATTAACACTCGTCGCAAACGAAAACGTCGACATCGGTCTTTGCCCCATTCTTCCAAGCGCATTCATTGATGAAGGTAGTGGCACTTGCATCCCATTGAACTGCGATCCATGAACACTCCCATTGCCCATCATCCCCATATTCATCCCCATCGGCATGCCATACATACTCCCCGTATTCTGATACCCAAGCGGAGGCATCATAGGCATACTATTAGCACCCCCATAATCAGAACCTCCAGTAACTGACGGCGCTCCTCCCCCAAACGGCATCAACGGCAACTGAGGCATCCCACCACCATACTGCGGCGTGGGCTGGGGTACAGCAGGACCGCTACGATGTGTCGATATATTACTATGAGAATGTTGACTGCTCGGTGGTGGTAGTCGAAGATTCGGATTACTGCTATTATGCGTCATGTTCGTGTCACGATAAAAATCTCCCGCTTGAGACGCTTGATGGTACGCATTAGGTGATTCATGCCCCAATGGCGAAGGATCACCACCAAGACGAGAACGAGACTTGCTGTACTTGCTTTCATAACCAGTTTCATCCGAATGGTGTGATCCCATCTCCCATGCTTCCGCTTCATACTCTATATACATGCATTCAATCAAAGAGCCAAAAACACGCAAAAGTAAAAGGAAAACGCACCGCTAAACTTTTTAAGTGGTATCATCGACTCATCAAATTTCTCTTCCTCACTCATCAACACCTTCTTCTCCTTACCCTCACCAACAACAACACGGGTATTACCCCAACTGAACTCGTCCATACACCAGAACGAATATACCGGAAGGAAGAAACTATAAACCGGGTACCTATACAACCAAAAAGAAAAAGAAGAAAAAAACAATCAGTGTTCATATCACATTCACCAATGCAGTACGTACGAAGCAAGATAAACCACCATCCATCCAACGAGCATAAACTCCCGCTTCAAAATGAATATAATCGCCTGCAAACCATATGTGACGGCTAACATAATAATAGCAATCTGAGGGAACGCAGCACTTCGCGTAGCGACAACGATAATCAGGTAAACGAGCTGAAAGTTAAGGAAAAGGATCACATGAACACTCTTCCAACCCACCTATATAAGATCAACCACTCACATAAACGACCGTAGCGGGAAGAATCTACAAAAATCAAAATCAACCATCTCCTCCCCCACTCACATTCATTTCCACACTCACCAAAGTCCCCAACAAATCAATAAACACAAAAAACCTCATCGAAAAACAACAAAATCCAAACAACTCGGGTAAAAGCACCAGCTCACACAGATTGTGCACTGTCGAATTAATCCATCGTCTCCTCTGCGAAAACAACACCCTCCAGCTCTCAGGCGCCATCGTATGCGCAACAGCATCAGGACAAAACTTGGTCTTAAACGTCGGGAAATGCTTCATCAACAACGTCGTCAAAAATCGATCTTCTCCCAACGAGAACAAATTCTTCTTGTGCAACGTATCCACATTCGGCTCAGCATACTCGTCAATGATCCGATTCGAAATGATAATCGGTCGCCCTTTATCCGCCGTACGCACACGATAGAGCGTGAAACAGCCCGGAAGACAAGTCACAGATCCAAAAAGCGATTCAAACGCTTTGGAAAGATGATGAGAGATGTAATATTCGTAAACTTGGATCATAGTCCACCAAGAACCTTCTTCGTTCTCAAGCTTGGTTTCACCACAAATTCCGATAACACTAGAATCATCCGCACAAGAAGCGACGAGTCGATTGAGTGAGGCAGGGGTAACAGTCTGTACAAGATGGAGAAAGAGAACCAATTATGATCAGCACTACAATAACAAAGAAAAAAAAAATTTACGCACGGTATCAGCATCGACCGTAAAAATATACTCATAGAATGCAGGATCAATCCCAATCACATTCCTCATCTGGTGATACACCTCCAGCTCCAGGGGCGACATCGGTGCATCAAAATGCACACGATTCAAATAATGCATCAACAAAATCTGCGAATCTCGCTTGCCACGATTACCAGGTTTAGACCGTTCAGTCGGTTTACCGACTTTGACTACGACCATGTACCTATCAATAAACAATAAACAACGAAAACGTCAAAAAAGGGGAAAACACGTACGGCACAACGTGTCCCTCAAATTCATACAACCCTGAGTACACCTTGGCATAATTGATCGCTCTTGATCCCTCTCCAATACTCTTAAACAACAGCGGTTCCGGATCTAGTTTAGGATCCACACCAAGAATGTCCAACACAATCCTTGGTGTTGTACGATCATTCCCACTTCCAATAATATTCCCGTCACAGATGATAAATATAAGTTTACGTTTATCATCATAATTCAACGCTGCAAGCGAGTCAATAGTTCGACGAAGTGAATCTTCTCCCTCCGTATAGCAAGGAACTTGACAGAGAACAAATTTGTCTTGATTTTCAGGATATCGTTTCGATCCGAGTTGTAAAGCCGCCAGGACTATGATGTCATTCAATTTCAATACCATTCCAAAAAGGAAAAAGAGAGAACAAAACACACATTTTAATCCCATACTAGCCATCAAAATCCCAGACGCAATCAATAACATATAATTCTGCACTTGACATCTCGGCGTCTTCCTAAAATCCGTATCTCCGATATAAAACAAGTTCTTCAGACAAACCGTATGCTGCGCTCTCGCCTGTGAGTTCATAGCACCCAATACCTGATTTAACTGTATCGTCACATCCTGCCCTGATCGCTGTCGGAATATATCCGAGACACTCGCATTCAAGAACGCATATTGTGGCGCCGCCGAATTGAGTGAAAGCGTGTTGACATAATCTGTTAAATCATACAACCCTTTTTCCCAAACACCCCATATCCTAGATTATAGTATCCAAGATATGAATTAACAAGAAAAGAGCTAGAGGTACACGCACCTTTGTATATCCTGATCCGCCGCTTGCGCTTTAATCTCCTTCCAATCCCAAACAAGCGGTCCCTTCTTGTACTCTTTCATCTTGGGTAAAAACTGGGTCGTGTACCAATCATCATTCCTCAACGCGCTACTTCCACCACTCGCATCACTCCCACTCTTATGCATCGCCAACGGAGCCAACGGTGTAAAATTCTTCGGTGTCATAGCCATATTCGCATCCGTCACCAAATCAGGACACGCCAGTGTCAATGGCGGAGGGAAGTATTGTGTCATATCACTCCCCGCTAACACATCCAACGAATCCGGTGCATTTGATGGCAAATTAGCGATGTCTGAATGATCTCCCCAAACAAAATTAGACACATCATAAACGACACCTTGTACCGAGACCCAAAAATCATTTGATCCTTGGTGTTGAGCAACTTCGTTGTTCGACCAGGCTTTATCGAACCCAGGACACAATAACCTCCCAAACTCGATGATGTAGAATATCACGATCGCATTGAGGAGGAAAATCAACCAAAATATGGTGATTTTTTCTCTCCACGCGAGTTGAACATCTGGACGTTTCATTCGACCAATGTGTCTGAGGACAAAGTTCGGCATGAACCAAGTCGTGAGCCAGACAATCCAGAGCCACCATCGACGTGCACGTGTTGTAGGAACCTCTTCAACTGCATTGGGAGCCTCTTTGACTACGAGATCTACTTTGGTTGGATTGGCAGGATCAAATCCGCGTTCTCCATCGCCAGCTGGACTGAAAGGACCACCGGGAAATTTTTTATCCCAATCAGACCAAGCACCGGCTTCGTCTGTACCAGGACCACCAGGGTTGAGAGACCGTTGACCAAAGTTAGGTGTAAGTAGACCACCGGCTGCATAACTCCCTTGAGCAGGATCGCTCGACTTCAACAAATTATCCGCCGACTCCGATGCAAAATACCCGCCTGGGCTAGATTCCAGTCCCACACCACTGCCATGGGTATAATCCGTCGCATCGTCTCCAGGACCAAGGTCGTCCTCTTCAACCACATCATCGGAATTTTTGCGTTCCTTCTCCGCCACTCGAATGCGGTCTTCAACCATTTTCCATGCGGGATAGGATAGCCAAATACATCGATGTCCTAAAGCATAATCAACGCCTTCTTTCCAACCATTTGACCTAACACACTGTGTGATCCTTTCCTCATCCGAACCACGCATTGTGGGCACATAACGATCACAGAATACGGCCAATTCGTAATCAGCGACAAACTCGACGCTTTTCCGAGAAGCAATATCAGGTAAGAGTAAAGATCGAATCTGGTTCTTGACACGGCGTTTATCGAACGAATTGGGTGAAGATGAATCATTGGGTCGAATGCATGATATCGTCCATAATTGTGCTTGATCGAGAGAACCGAAAAGTTCGGAGAGCGTAAAGTTGAGCTGGGTAGTGACAGGATAGGTTCTTGAGGGGTCGAGCCGAGGATGATCGTTGATGGGCATAGAGGAAGAATCAATTGTCATGAATTGGCGGAGGGGGCGAGAAGATACTTGAGCTTGAACGATTATGTTCTCGTCTTTGTTGTGCTTCTCTGCGGCTAAACTGGGACCGGAGAATAATTTGGAGACAAAAACATCAGACGAGCCACGGAGTAGAGAGACATATGCTGAATCTAACAGGTCGGCATCTTTCTCAACAAACCCTGAGATGTCGTATGTAGATGACCCGGCATAATGATTGATTCCAAAGAGATGACGATCCTGGGTACCACTAACAGAGGGAGAGGCAATGTAGGAAGCATGAACGCCGAATTTGGATGCCATTTCCTGAAGAAGATCAGAATCTTTGTGATCGCCACTCTTTCCTGACTTGAATGATGAACAAGCTTTGCTGAGAATGCCAAGCAAACCACCGGGTTTTCGTTGGGCTCGTTCATTCAAGGCAGTGCCGCGAAGAAGTTCAACACAAGCGCCGTTATCCATTGTCGATATGTTCGGCAACGTGATACCATCGCCAGCAATCTGACCGTTGTACCCGACGTTTTCGAACGTATGGCGGAGGATGTAAGAGTGCAACAATTCGTCGTTAAAATTGATGCAAAACTCCTCGAACGTGTTTTGGCCGTAGGCAGAAATGAGGGGGGCAGCACCAGAGAGGGCAATAGACGTGGTTCCTGACGGGTTACGAGTTTGGAAACCTGGTTGGTCATGAAGGATAATTTGAGTGGATGGGGGAGTGTCTTTTGAGGTGAGTCGGTGGTTAGCGGTCTCGACGATAAAGGCAAATAGGATGGCATAAAGATCTCTGACGCAATGGTCGCGCTGCGCGGCAGCTTGTTCTGCACTGAGAAGAACAGTATAGAGTTCCTTCTTGACGTAACTGGTCTTGTTGGTAAGGACTTGAGCGAGGTCGTCTGGTGCTACACCGAGAAGACGTGCAGCACGATCAAGGACATGGGGATTGACGATATAGGCAGCGACGTCCTTTGCATCGGGATCGGCGAATTGAAGGTTGCCGAGGAGGAGGATGGTGACGAGGAGACCAAAGATAGAGGCCAAGTGCTTTTGCTTGAAACCAAGAGTGTGCATGGCAGCACGGAGGTCGCCCATACCTACGGCATCGTCACTGAAAGGACCAGAAGGAAGGCGGTAGCAGCCTGAGGAAGCGAGGAGGGCATAGTCTGAGGCGTCGTCGAGATCGAAAGCATCACGTTCTTGAGGGGTAGAGCCAGCGAGGAGCTGATAAAAGACATGGTAGGTGCGTTCTTCAGTGGAGAGGCGGTTGAGACGGGATTTATCAAGGCCGTAGATGAGGGCTTTTGCGGAGGTGATGCGGCCGCGGTCATTGAAGTGGAGTTGGAGACAACGGCCATGGCGTGACGCATTTGGATTCATGAGGGTTTTGGCATTACCGAAGGCATCAAGGACGGTGCTGAGTGCCTGGATCTGGGCAGCTATACGGGACTCTTTTTTCGAGTGTGCGGAGAGACGGAGAATCTGTGAGAGGAGCAGACGGAGGCTGGAGGATTTTCCGGAGCCAGTGATGCCCCTGCCGGGAGTAACGATGGAAATTTTTTAAAAAATCCAAAAAAGAAAAGAAAAGAAAACGAACCTAGCTACGATAGCCTGGGACTGGTGACGCCTGCGCATGAGCAGATAAACCTTTGCGGCCTGTTCATAAAGATGGGGTTGGAGAGGCCTGGGAGAGTCGACGAGGGGAGCCGAAGTGTCCCTATAGCAGCGCTCCTCATATTCCCTGGCACTGAGATCGTTTGTGTTGGCAAGGGCCTTGTAAGGATTGACGACGACGAGGTGGGCATCGGCAATGCGGGTGTAGGGGAGGTCAGCACGGAAACGGGCTTGGAGGACGGCGAGAACAGCGTCGTCGTTGGGGTAGACAGTGAGCTGGGCGGAGGAGGAGACGAGGTCAGCGAGGTCTCCGCAGGCCACTGACATGGCTCTCTGGAAAACAAAACATAGCCGACTTGGTGGCCAGCCTCAATGGAAAGTCACGTGGACCATGATTTATTTCGAGAAAAACAAGAGACTTGATTAATGCTTCTAGACATCAACGTAAGTCTCCGCTGTGTTCAGTTGCATGCTCACAAGTCCTCCAGCGTAGGCTGTTTGCACGCTCAGAACGTGTAAAGGGCGTCGACTTCCATCCCACCGAACCCTGGCTCCTCACCGGCCTCTACAACGGCTCAGTCAGCATCTACAGCCTCGACTCGGCCGCCGTCGTAAAGTCCTTCGACGTCGCTGATGTCCCTGTCCGTTGCGTCAGGTTTATCGCTCGGAAAAACTGGTTTGTTGCAGGCTCGGACGACTATCAGCTCCGGGTCTTCAACTACAATACACACGAAAAAGTAGTGGCTTTTGAAGCCCATCCAGACTACATTCGATGCCTCGCAGTCCACCCCACTGCACCAATTGTTCTCACAGGCAGCGACGACATGACCATCAAGGCCTGGGACTGGGACCAGCAATGGCGCAATATCCAGGTACTTCCTCCCCATCACGGTCTATCGCCCCTGATCTAGTCCTTCAGACATATCAAGGTCACACCCATTATATCATGAACATTGCCTTCAATCCGAAGGACTCAAACACCTTTGTCTCCGCCTGCCTCGATCGTACCCTCAAAATGTGGTCCATCGCCGCCTCCACTCCTAATTTCACAATGGACGCCCATGAAAAGGGTGTCAATTATGTCGACTTCTATCCCGGCTCAGATAGACCCTATCTCGTCACCACTGGCGACGACAAGACGGTCAAGGTATGGGACTACCTCTCCAAAAGCTGTGTCCAAACCCTCCAAGGTCACACAAACAACGTCTCATTCGCAGTTTTCCACCCCAGTCTTCCCGTCATCCTCAGCGGAAGTGAAGATGGCACTGTCAGGATCTGGAACAGCGGCACATACAGAATTGAACACACCTTGAGCTACTCACTTGAGCGAGCCTGGTGTCTTGCTCTCCGAAAGGACACAAACGAGGTTGCTGTTGGCTTCGACGATGGTGTCGTTGTCTTCAAGGTACACGCTTCCCTCTCCTATCCCTCTCATCCACTCAATTATTATCTAGCTTGGTAGAGACGAACCCACTTTCTCCATGGATCCTTCCGGCAAACTCGTTTACACACGCAATCATCAGGTGTTTTCAGCCAACCTCGCCACCCTCTCCGACAACGTCTCTTCTCCTGAGCTCACCGATGGTGCTTGCATCCCACTCCAAACCAAAGACCTGGGCTCAACCGAACTCTTTGCTTCCTCTCTCCTCCACTCTCCCAACGGTCGTTTCATCACAGTCGTAGGTGATGGCGAATACATCATCTACACTGCTCTCGCATGGCGAAACAAATCTTTCGGAAATGCCATTTCTTTTGCTTGGGCTCCCGACTCCAATACCTACGCTGTATTGGAAGCTCGTACTAAACTCAAAGTCTTCAAGAATTTCAAGGAGAAGACGGTCGGGATGAAAGGTGCTGGCACTTTTCCTGTTGAAGCTATTTATACTGGGCCAGTCCTGGGTGCTCGTGGGCCTGGTTATGTCATATTTTGGGATTGGGAAACTGGAGAGATCGTTAGAAGAATAGACGTTGATGCCAAAAACGTAAGAGTTGCACCGTCGTGACTCAACTTTCCAATAACATGATGATCAATTAGATCTATTGGTCTACGACAGGATCACTCGTGGCTATCACTTCTGACGACTCTTTCTACATCCTCCGCTTTGACAGAGACGCTTATCAAGACAAAATTGACGAAAACGGGACAACTCGAATCACAGACGAGGGTGTTGAAGAGGCTTTCGAAATTATAACGGAAGTCAATGACAGTATCCAAACAGCCAAGTGGATTGGTGATTGTCTAATTTATACCACGCCCTCTCGTCTTTCCTACTTTATCGGTACAGCTACCTATACCATATCCTCTTTCGACCTCCCTTCTTCATCTTCGTCTTCGGCTTCTGGTCGACTATATCTTCTTGGATATATCCCTGCGCACAATCGGGTTTATTTAGCTGATAAGGATATGAAGATATATGGATATGGGTTGTCACTTTGTGTCGTGGAATACCAGACGGCTATTCTGCGTGGGGATATGGATGCTGCTGAGGAACTTTTGAAGGCAGTTCCGAAAGGTGAGATCAATAAAGTAGCGAGATTTTTAGAGGGTCGAGGTGCGTTTCCACTATGAATATTGATTAGATTTGCATGTTTCTAATTGTGCTATAGATCTGAAAGAACTCGCACTTCAGATCTCGACTGATCCGGAACACAAATTCGATCTCGCACTTTCACTTGATGATCTCGATACAGCCCATTCCATTCTTTCTTCTTCTGTCTTTTCCGTCACCACCACAACAACAACGTCAGAAGAAATAACAGCTCTAGCACAGCTGAAATGGAAAGCTCTCGGTGATCGAGCACTCTCACTTTGGAAATTCGATCTCGCCAAAGAATGTTTTATTCAAGCTGGTGATATAGGTAGTTTATTACTAATCGTCATCAGTACTGGAGATCGTGAAGGTGTATCAAAGGTAGTTCAACATGCTAGTAAGTCATTTTATCCACATGAACGAAAAAGAAAATAACCATTATCATCATACTTATATAAACAGTTGAGAAAGGACAAAACAACCTCGCATTTGTCGCACTTGTTCAGCTGGGTCAAGCAGAGAGATGTGTGGATTTATTGATCGAAACAGGACGTGCGCCTGAAGCTGCCTTGTTTGCGAGAACATATGCACCCAGGTCCGTTTGTGTTTGCCCTATAAAGATACGCATATTTAATTTATCCATTCATCTCTATAGCAAAGTGCACGATGCAGTTGTGTCTTGGAAAACAGAACTCCAGTCGAAAAATAGAACAAAAATAGCGGATGCGATAGCTGATCCTTCGATAAATCCGGAACTATTTGAGGAGGATTGGGTTGGGGCGTTGCGGAGGGAGAAGGAGATTGGTATGAGTCAGATGAGCGGGGAAACTGAAGATGAGATTGGAGGAGCGGAGGGGGAGGAAGATAATGAGGAGGAGGAGGAGGAGGAGGAGGAAGAGGAGAGTGGAGAGGAAGAATAGATCGTCTGTTTCCTTTTTTTCTGTTCTCTGTTGTTGATGTGCACCCTCTTTGTTCCTCTTTTTTCAAAGTGTTGAGATTCAACATGTGTATCTTCTGAGCCAAGTGTTCTTTTATTTATCCAGGGGTCGAATGCTACGATTGCTTATTCCAACATAAGCATCACTTCCGTTGACTTAAAAGCCTAATATGCTATTTCCCACTATTTTTCTCCTTATCCAAAGCTTTATATCCCTTCAAAATCGCTTTTCCCTCTTCAACATCATCAAAATCCCATGGGTTTAGTCCATGAGACTGCATCCAGCGAGGCCAGCCACCAAATGGCTTGTAGTAAGAGTTGTTGGAGCGTTCACCAGTTGAGTTTGAGGATTTACCCTCAGAGTTACTTTTTCCTTGAGGCATAGGCTGCTGTTACTGGAATTAAATTGGTCAGGGAATGAAGCCTTGTGTATCTGAATGTAGAGTAAAAAGTTACTTATGAAGGTTTGAAATTGAGGATTAACGCAGTACAATAAAATATGTATGCAGGGGAATGAGGGAAAGGAAGAAAGATGTACATTCCCCATTATATTTGATAGAAACGCTCCAAGGAATAGTGTTTCCATGACATCTCGTTATCATTCCATGACAATGATGTCATTCCACGATAAGGAAATAGAGTGTTTGTTGGTAGTGAAGAGGTGACGAAAATGCTGCAGATCTTTCATGACCTGTATGACGTAAGGAAACTCTGTGATAAACCAAACTTGGCATGATCGGCATGTTTGTGTGTAGCACAGTACAATAACTCAATAACTTTGAATCGAATCATCCCAAGTGCTCTTTCACGTCCCTTCCCATCCTGACATCAACGGCCCATTTAACCGCATCTCTTCTTCCTTTATCCACATCAACCCCAAACCAAATAGTAAGACTCGCAGCTGCACAGAGTGCAAAAAGGAAAGGAAACCCCTTCCAGTTACTCCCGCTCTTATCAATAATCGCCTGGATCACATTTGGGCCTATCATACTCGAGGCACGATTTGAAAGCCCGAAGAGCCCAAAGAACATATTATCATAGCCAGGAGGACAGAGTTCGGCCATTATAGTCTGTGAGAATGCGTAATAGGGTGCTTGAAAGAGACCAAAGATAATATTGTACATCCAAAATTCCCAGGCATTATGGAATCTATGCATAGATCAGTAACCAGGGACACACAGGGAGGGAAGAAACTAAATGCACCCAATCTTTCCTGTCCAGATACCCAGCATGCCCCAAAATGGAATGAGGACTGTAAACACATTCGTGACGACAAACTAGGGCAATTGATGAGACGACTGTGACGTTAGAAGTATCGCAAAATTTACTTGCCATCTTCTTCGCGCTAATCTTCCAATACTTTTGAATATACCAGAAGCCAAATGTACTGGCAGTGGAGGTGAGAGCTTGCGAAAGCCCAAGGTACGTGTTCTGGAGGAAACTGAATTCAAATTTATCATTTTGACAAATAGAGACAAGAGTCCCTGTTGTATTCAGGCCCTGAAACGGTCGCAATATCAGTCTAAATCTATGGTGAGAGGATTAGAGAGAGGTCTACGTCTGCGAGGAGGAAAAACGCAAAAAGATATATGAATGTACAAGGGAGCTTCTTGTACTGGTTGATTGCAAGCCAGATTTGTTTCCAACCAATTGTTAGGTAGTTTTCACCCTTGGGAAGCGGGGGCCCGGGACGATGTTGCTGGAAGATGACTTTATGGACAAATTAGTCTTGACAGAGACAAACAAGAGTATAGGGAGACGCACACCACCAGATTCCAGCGATAACCCACCACGCATTGATTCTGAAGTGAGTCACTTAGACCTGCTCTCTAGCAAAAAAATTAAATGCGTACAGGATGAGACAGTAATTGTTAACCCTTGGGTTGTTCTTCAAAGGCAGAAGTAGGGACAGATTCAGGCAGAGAACAATGACGTAGCCAATATTGCTGTGTGCCTATCGCATGATTTGTCAAGACGTAACAATGAGATCACGGGCAAACAAACTGTGCTAATGTTGCTGATTCTGTTCTTCTCTAAGCTCTCTTCACGTTCATACTCCTCCAGATCGATTCCTCCCACCTCATATTTCTCTCGTAATTCTCGTGCGTGTGCAGTATTCCTGGCTAGTCTTGGAAAGGCAGCCGCAAAGAATACAAGTGTTGCCCCATAGCTGATGAAACCAATCATGAACAATGCCATGGCTAATCCCCATCGAGAAGGCGCTGTTGAAGATGATTGCCAATTTAATTCCACGAAAGGAGACTTATCACCTACCCGTCAAGCTCATACTAGCAAATTGGGCAGCCCAGCATATGACTGTCACTGAGAACAGTAACCACCGTCCGAATATTCCATAATCTGCAGCTGAGCCGATAGTAGTGAATAACAGAGTCATAGCGGCAAAGCTGACACCGTTCGCAATCAGAACTATACTTGCGACTGCTTTCGTTCCACCACCCCACGGAAGTACGCATTGTCCTGATGCACCTTGTGCGAGACACGAAGACCCAGGTCCTCTTGTAGGGTCATAACCAGCTGCAGTGGCGAGAGATTGAAACAAGGTCAAGGAAAAGACATTGGGACCGACACCCTGCCATACACCGTTTTAGAGCCACGAAATATAGACGATATCAAGAACGAACATTATTCCCGTTGTAATACACTGTTATAGAGTGAGAATCAATAACCTTCAATTAGTCGATGCAAGGACATACTGTAATAACTCCATAACTCTCTCCTCGTTACAATCGGCTCGTCTGGTGCCACAGGAGCCAGGGTCATTACCAGGTCATTTTCAGCTTTGTCCAGTCCCTCTGCCATGACGACTTCTTTATCACTGGGAGGCTTGGCAGTCGGCATCTTTGGAGCGTGTGAACAGCTCACAAGAAACCGACCGCATTGATTATCCCGCGGGTCAGGTTGTTTGACACTAAGGCCATGTGCAAGCTGAGATATAAAATACACATACAAGCAGCATGTGATGACTTAATTTATGACTGCTGACCTTGATGATCAATTCTGCCCACACAGGTATGCGGTCTCGCTGACCGCGAGCCTCAAATCTCAAAAGTCGGAGAACCATTCCATACAAACTCGAAAATTTGAAACTTGCCCGTATTTTCATCTACCTCTGCCAGTAACATTAGATCAACCTGAGTTTTTCAATTCAAGTTTGTTGCTTTCGGCGTTACTAACAAAATAGTCATTTCACTGTCTCAAGGTACAAATGAGTAATTTCCATATAAAATTTGTTTTGTTCCAGTGATCCATCCGATGCTTTATCTTGAACTTCTAACAATTTGTCCATAAGGTTCAGGATGGATTCATGAGAAGACATGGCCTCCTGCTTTAGCTATTTCATCCACAGTGATATTTGGTATAGGACCTTTGAACCACTTGCGCGCGGAGAGGATCCATGACAAAGCCGACAGCATGAAGACACCAAAGAGGATTACGACAGCATAGTCTATCGGAAAACGATGATCAGTTGCCTCTCATCATGGTAAATAACATAACATACTCATATCTGTCGAGGAGTGAATCCGGGGATCCAGAGGGAAGAGAAGTACTACGCTTGCAAAAAGAGACCAGAGTACTGCAGCAGCTCCAACTGGTCGAGAAAATCGACCAAGGTTGAAAGGCCCGGGCTTGAATGTCTTGTCTCCATATGTTGTTATACGCAAAAAGATCGGGATTGCGTAGGAGGTGTAACAGCCAACCACCGTTACACTAGGGTGACATGATTGAGTATCATCAGAGTGACAGTCAAGGTACAAACCCAGCTATTGATGAAAGTGCTGTCTCACTCCACACCAACACCGCCAAGATGGCCGAAAGGGAAAGTACGAGCCAGACAGCGTAGACAGGCGTCTGTGTGCGAGGATGAATTTGCTTCCACCATTTTGATCCTGGAAGGACGTTATCCCTTGCTAGCGCAAACGTCACTCGGGATGCATCTACTCCTTGTACCACACCATTAACCCACTAATGGAAAAATTAATACATATTTATATAATTCAGTAGATCAAACCCACCTGAAGAACGACACAGGTGCTCCACACAGCCAACATTCCTTTCTTCCCAAAGGTATCCAGATACAACTGACCGATGGGCATGCTGAGGTCTGTGTTCACAATGCGCGTGATATTGGACGACGCGAAGGAGGCACCAATAAGGAGAAGAAGTCCCAATATCTCTGTGCCAAGGACTCCACCGAAGATGGCGAAGGGGGCGGTAATAGCAGCCGAGGATATCTCCTCTGATATATGCATAGCTGCATCATCTTGAACTTGAAGTTAGTAAACTGTAATGAATGCCTTATGATTCAGTGGTACTTACAACCAACGAGGGACCACATTGCAGTCGTGAATGATAACATGAAGGCCCATGCATCTGTCCTAGAATTGAATGTAAGAAAGAGAGGAAAAAAATATAGCATACTATTGTTCCAACCAGAGTTGTTTGTCAGAAGCACAAAGGCATTGCTTGGTGATGTCCTTGCTGATCCTGGCACGACTATGAGGGCGATTGCAACAGAAATGGTTGTTCCCACTGTTACATAGCATGATCGATGTTGATAGAAAAATATGTTCGGACTTACCATTGATCATGCCTGCAAAAAGCGACAACTTGGCTAGCACCCGAGAACCAGAAGGACATACAACAGCATGCGACAACAAGAGTGCAATTATGATTCCGAAAGTCGGCGCAGGTCCAAGATTGATCCTTCCATCAGAGCCTACTGCTATACCCGTTGCAATCATTTGGGCGCTATCACTAGGATTGATTTTGTCATTCAATGTCACAACTTGTCCGAGACGCACTTGGCGAAATCAATCGAACACAGGAGCAGCACTTGACCTGTGATATTTGCCCATCCGGTTATCCAACAAATGAGAGGTGCGTAGTTTGGAGGAGCAAGTTTAGCCGAAAAATAATACAGGCCTGCGCTCGTGCTAAGTGTTTTCATTCAAAATAGAGGAGATCGGAGGAAAGAATACAACTCACGGCATGGAAGAGGTCAATTCTGCTATCGACAAAGCGACGCAGAAAACAAATATACTAGGTACTATCCAGCCGATCGTCAATCCCAAATGTCCAGCTAAGGATGGTAAATTCACGTCATCTATAGTATTCATAAAAACATACCGGCAGTCAACGAAAATACAGATGTCACAGATACATTTGCGCAAACATTCAGGATAGAAAAGGCAAAGCCGATGGTATATAAAGTCTGGACGTAGAACCAAAAGTTGAGATTGGGAGCGCTACTTAGTCAAGCTACAAGCGCTCACCGAGAAAGCACGTTTGAATTCACTCTTGTAGCCGAGGCTAGCAAGCAGTAAATCATCTCGTTCGTGGACAACTTGGAGATTCCTGTCGCGTTCGTAAGTTCCTTGAGACATTGACGCTGTTTATGATATGCTGGAG